>ENA-UOYA01001021-UOYA01001021.1-activated-sludge-metagenome-genome-assembly--contig:-NODE-1021-length-32144-cov-10.347720_pt1 | contig 32144 bp, 25 predicted proteins | sample MGYA00238163_ERZ764804 | MGnify/ENA primary metagenome ERZ764804 (study PRJEB28919, sample SAMN05720223) | activated sludge metagenome | isolation source: Anaerobic digester | place: Hong Kong... | reverse complement strand
TTGTGTCCGATTACGTGCTCATGTCCTACGGCACGGGCGCCATCATGGCCGTGCCTGCCCACGACGAGCGCGACTACGACTTCGCCAAGACCTTCGGCCTTCCGGTCGTCGAGGTCGTCGCGGGGGGCGACATATCGCGCGAGGCGTACACCGATATAGAAAACGGCGTAATGGTAAACTCCGGCTTTCTTGATGGGCTTTGCGTGGAAAAGGCCAAGGAAGTCATCACCGAGTGGCTGAAAGAGCGCGGGCTGGGGCGTACCAAGGTCAATTACAAGCTTCGCGACTGGGTGTTCAGCCGCCAGCGTTACTGGGGCGAGCCCATACCTATGGTGTGGTGCGAAAAATGCGACTGGGTTCCGCTACCCGAGAGCGAGCTGCCGCTGCTTTTGCCGGAGGTGGATTCCTACGAGCCCACCGATACTGGCGAATCCCCCCTCGCCAAGATGGAGGAGTGGAAAAGGACCGTCTGCCCCAAATGCGGCGGGCCGGCCGAGCGCGAGACCGATATCATGCCCAACTGGGCCGGTTCTTCATGGTATTTTATACGCTACACCGACCCGCACAACAAAAACGAGCTCGCCTCAAGAGAGGCGCTCGGCTACTGGATGCCCGTCGACTGGTACAACGGCGGCATGGAGCACACAACGCTCCATCTGCTGTATTCGCGTTTCTGGTACAAGTTCCTCTACGACATAGGCGTGGTCCCCTCGCCCGAGCCTTACGCCAAGCGCACGTCCCACGGCATGATACTCGGCGAAAACGGGGAGAAGATGTCAAAATCACGCGGCAACGTCGTCAACCCCGACGAGATTATAGAGGAATACGGGGCCGACACCATGCGCCTTTACGAGATGTTCATCGGCGATTTCGAGAAGGCCGCCCCCTGGTCCTCGGCCAGCATCAAGGGCTGCAGGCGCTTTCTGGAGCGCGTGTGGGCGCTGGCCGACAACATCGTTCCGGGCGGCGTGTCGCAGGCGCTTGAAAAATCGGTGCACCGGACCATAAAAAAAGTCAGCTCCGATATAGAGGAGCTGAAATACAACACCGCCATAGCCGCCATGATGGCGCTTGTCAACGATTTTTACGCCGCGCCGCAGGTGACGGCGGAGGAGTACCGCATCCTCCTTATCCTTCTGAACCCGTTCGCGCCGCACATCACCGAGGAGCTGTGGCAGATATGCGGCTTTGAGGGCATGGTGAGCGGCCAGAGCTGGCCGTCCTACGACGAGGCCAAGACCCTCGACACGACGGTGGAAATAGCCGTGCAAATAAACGGGCGTCTCAAGGCGACGGTGTTCATCCCGCTCAACTGCCCGCAGGACGAGGCCGTGGAAACGGCGAAGGCCGACGAGCGCATACTGCCGCTGTGGCAGGGCCGCGAGATTGTAAAGGAGATATACGTCAAAAACAAGCTTGTCAATTTAGTGGTCAAGGGCTGAAGCGCCGAAGGAAGGTTCAAAGCTTAGGACGGAAACGCTTAAGCCTTAGCGCGTTGGCGAGCACCGAAACCGAGCTGAGGGACATGGCCGCCGCCGCGATGACGGGATTTAGCAGCGGCCCGCCAAAAAGGTGCAGAACGCCCGCGGCAACCGGAATGCCCGCCACATTGTAGCCGAACGCCCAAAAGAGGTTTTGCCTGATATTGCGCATGGTGCTTTTGCTTAGCTGTATGGCGGCAGGGACGTCTGTCAGGTCGCCTTTGATCAGCACGATATCGGCCGATTCCACGGCCACGTCGGCGCCCGAGCCGATGGCGATGCCCGCGTCGGCCTGAGCCAGCGCGGGCGCGTCGTTGATGCCGTCGCCGACCATGGCCGTTATCCTGCCCTTCGACTGCAGCTTTTTTATTTCGGTGGCCTTGTCCTGGGGGAGGACCTCGGACAACACCCTGTCGATGCCTACCTGCTTTGCTATGGCGTCGGCCGTCCTACGGTTGTCGCCGGTTATCATTGCGACCTCTATACCCATGGTCTTAAGCGCCTTAACGGCTTTGGCGCTGCTCTTTTTAACCACGTCGGCAACGGCTATGACGCCCGCCGGACGCCCGTCTACGGCGATATACATCGGCGTTTTCCCCTCGCCCGCCAGCCTGTCTGACACCTGCGCAAGCTCGCCGAGTCCGACGCCTCTTTCCTCCATCAGCTTTCTGTTGCCGATAATCGTGCCGCGCCCGTCGACCATAACCTCGATTCCAAGCCCCGAAACGGCGCGGAAGTTTTCGGCTTTCAAAAACGCTATACCGTCTTTTTCCGCCCTTCTCACAATGGCCTTTGCCAGCGGGTGCTCGGAGCCTTTCTCGCCCGACGCCGCGATTTGGAGAAGGGCGTTTTCCGTCATGCCCGTAGCGGCTATGATATCGGTTACCTCCGGCGCGCCCTCGGTGACGGTGCCCGTTTTATCCACAACGACCGTGTTTATCCTATGGGCCGTTTCAAGGGCCTCGCCGCTTTTTATGAGGATGCCGTGCTCGGCGCCCCTGCCCGTTCCGACCATTACGGCTGTCGGCGTGGCGAGGCCGAGGGCGCACGGGCAGGCGATGACAAGCACCGATATAAACGCCGTCAGGGCGAACTCAAGCGGCCTTCCCGCAAAAAGCCACGCGATAAAGGCAAGCGCCGCGACGGCGGCGACGGCGGGCACAAAATACCCGCAGACGACGTCGGCCGTTTTCGCTATGGGCGCCTTGGCGCCCTGGGCGTCCTCCACAAGCTTAATGATATGGGCGAGCGCGGTGTCTTTTCCCACCTTTTCGGCCTTGAACAGGATATGGCCGTTGACGTTAATCGTCGCGGCGTAGACCTTGTCGCCGGGCGTTTTTTCCACGGGTATGCTTTCGCCGGTCAGCATGGATTCGTCCACGGCGGTATGGCCCTCCAGCACCTCGCCGTCGACGGGGAGCTTTTCCCCCGGCCTGACGGAAACGATATCGCCCGGCACGACCTCGTCTACGGGGATTTCCGTCTCCTTCCCGTCCCGTATGACGACGGCGGTCTTGGGCCTTAGGCCCATGAGCTTTTTTATGGCCTCGGAGGTCCGGCCCTTGGCAGCCGCCTCAAGCGACTTTCCGAGCAATATCAGGGTTATGATGACGCCGGCGGTCTCGTAATACAGCTCCTCTACGGCGCCGGCGTCCCCGGCGGCTATTCTAAAGGTGGAATAAAGGCTGTACACTATGGCGGCCGACGTGCCTACAGCCACCAGCGAATCCATATTAGGGCTTTTGCGGATTATCGCCCTAAAGCCCGAGGTGTAAAACCTGTATCCCGCCGCCACGACCGGAGCCGCAAGGGCCGTCTGCACAAGCGCATAAGTCAAAGGATGCGCCATAGGGTCGAGAAAGCCCGGTATGGGCAGGGAAAGCCCCGGTATCATGGAGCCCATGGCGAGATAAAAAAGGGGTACTGCGAATATGGCGGCTATAACGAGCTTCAGCCGGAGTGTGCGCATCTCTCTTTTTTTGCGCAGGCTGTCGCCGTCCGGAGCGGCTTCGCTTTCCGCGTCAAGCGCCTTATAGCCGAGCTCCTCGACGCTTTTCCTTATATCGGAAAGCCTTATCCTCTGCGGGTCGTATGTCACCGCCGCTTTCCCCGAGGCGAAATTGACCGACGCGAAAGCCACGCCCTCAAGCCCCTTGAGCGTTTTCTCTATACGGGCGGCGCACGCGGCGCAGGACATGCCTTCGACGGGGACTACCGCGCGGACCCCCGCCGGACTGTCGACGACCTTATAACCGGCGTCTTGCACGGCTTTTTTTACGGCTCCCCGGGACAGAGCCGCGTCGCACTCCACGGACAAGGTCTCCGACGCCGGGTTTACCGACGCTTTTTGCACGCCGTCAAGGGCTCGCGCCGCGTCCTCGACGCGCCTTGCGCATGCGGCGCAGGACATTCCGCTTATCTTGAAGCTCTCTTTTTTCATAGCGTCTCACGCCTTCCTTTTTTCAGTAACGGGGGGTCACAGCAGCCTGCCTATGGTGACCATAAGCTCTTCGACCATCCCGTCGTCGCCGGCCTTTATCCTGTCCGCCACGCAGCTTCTGATATGATATTCCAGTACCAGCTTGGCGACGGAATTAAGGGCGGACTGCGCGGCGGCTATCTGGTTTAATACGTCGTCGCAGTAGGCGTCCCTTTCGACCATGCCCTTGACGCCGCGCACCTGTCCCTCGATGCGGTTTAGCCTCAAGACGAGGTTTTTTTTCAGCCTTTCGCCGCGGACGGTGGTCCTTTCGCAGCAGCCTTCCCCGGTTATTTTGCTACCATTGCCGTTCATATATGCCCTCCTCGCGCGGTTACTATACCCCCGTAGGGTATATTTATATTATACTCGCTGCAGGGCTGTTGTCAACAGGAAAAGGGGAGGCCCGCAATTTTTTTTGCAAAACTGGCAATTGTCGGGCAAAAAACGCATATTTTAAAAAGGCGTATATTCGACAGGCTAATTTTTAACCGGTTTAGGGTTGATTACATATTTGCGGTATAGTATAATAATATAAATTTGCGCCGCCGCGCCCGCCGCGGGCGGAGCGCCCGAAAAGCGCGGGGAAGAAAACGCTTTGGGGCGGACTGCAAGGGCTTCTTGCTTTGCGCCGCGCCGCGTATTAATACAGCCAAAAAGCCTTGTGCCGCGGCGCCGAACGGAGAGTGGATATATGTCTTGCGTCAACAAAAGCATAACAGAGCTTATAGGCAATACGCCCATGCTGGAGCTTGTGAATTTCCAGAGGATACACGGCCTTCGCGCAAGGCTTATAGCCAAGCTGGAGTATTTCAACCCGGCGGGAAGCGTCAAGGACAGGATAGCGAGGGCAATGATCGAGGACGCCGAGCAAAGGGGCGTTTTAAAAACCGGCTCCGTCATCATAGAGCCGACCAGCGGCAATACGGGGATAGGCCTTGCCGCCGTCGCCGCCTCAAAAGGATACCGGGTTATCCTCACCATGCCGGAGACCATGAGCGTCGAGCGCAGGAAGCTTTTGAAGGCGTACGGCGCCGAGCTTGTGCTGACCGACGGCGCGCTGGGCATGAGGGGAGCCATAGAAAAGGCGGAGGAGCTTGTCCGCGAAATTCCGAACAGCTTCATGCCGAGCCAGTTTACAAACCCCGCAAACCCGAAAATCCACTTTGGGACCACCGGCCCGGAGATATGGCGGCAGACCGGCGGAGCAGTAGACGCGCTTGTCGCCGGAGTAGGAACCGGAGGGACGGTCACCGGCGCGGGCGAATACCTTAAAGGCAAAAAACCGGATGTAAAGGTTGTCGCTGTCGAGCCCGCCGCGTCGCCCGTCCTGTCGGAGGGGAGAAGCGGCGCCCATAAGATACAGGGAATAGGCGCTGGCTTTGTGCCCGAAACGCTCAATACATCGGTATATGACGAGGTAATCCGCGTAGAGAACGACGACGCCTTCAAAACGGGCAGGGAGGTGGCCCGCAGCGACGGCATCCTTGTGGGCATATCCTCGGGCGCTGCGCTGTGGGCCGCGCTGCAGCTTGCCGGCCGTCCGGAGTATGCCGGTAAGACGATCGTCGTGGTGCTGCCCGACACCGGCGAGAGGTACCTCTCGACGCCCCTTTTTGAGGAATAAAGCAGAGCGCAAAAAAAGCTCCCCGAAACTTTTGGGGAGCTTTATTATTGTATGGGCTTGCAGGCGCAAGCCTTATGCACGCGCACCTTTCACAGGCTCCGGCGGCGCCGGCAATGCGGCGAGGCGGCGCCGTTCAAACTCCATTACGGCTGCCGATATCAGAAAGGCAATGCTGTCGGAAACGGGCGCGGCGTACCAGATGCCACGCATGCCGAAAAACCGCGGGAGCAGGATATAAAGCGGAATCAGCAGGATAACCTGGCGCAGCAGCGTGACAACTATGGCTACGCCCGCCTTTCCTATGCTCTGGAAATAGTTGGTGGCCGGTATCTGGAATCCGAGCAGGGGCAGCACGAGCATGAATATCGGAAGCCCGGTCGTCGCAAGCTGTATGAGGTTTTCGCTTTCGCGGGATTTCAGTATGAAAAACTCCACCAGCGCCGACGGTGCGAGCATGACGACCGCGTAGCACAGCGTAAGGTGCGCCGTGGCAAGGGTCATCTGGTGCCTTAAAGCATGCTTTACGCGCCCGTAATTCTCGGCGCCGTAATTGTAGCCGAGAATGGGCTGGAGCCCCTGGTTTAGGCCGAATAACGGCATGACAAAGAGGGTGGACACGCTGCTGATAACGGTCATGGCGCCGATGGCGTTGTCTCCGCCGTAGGTTTTTAGAGCATGGTTTGCGACGATGTTCACGGCGCTGGCCGCGAGCTGCAGCAAAAAGGGCGAAATGCCGATGGACGCTATGCGAAGGAGTATGCGAAGGCGGGGCCGGAGATATTTAACCCGGAGCCTGACGGTGTTTTTCTTGGAAAAGGCGTTCGCCATGACCCAGCAGAAGGACGCGGCCTGGGATATGACGGTCGCGATGGCCGCGCCCTCGACGCCCATGTCGAACACAAAGATAAAAACAGGGTCGAGGATGACGTTTAAAACGGCGCCCAGCACCTGTGTGGTGGCGGAGACATACGGGCTGCCCGAGCCGCGCAGCGAATGGTTCACGGCTACGCCCGTGACGAAGAAAAAGGTGCCGGTAAAGTAGGTCTTCAGATAAGGGCTCGCGTAGACGATTGTCACGTCGCTGGCGCCGAAAAAGCGCAGCGCGTTGTCGGCAAACAGTATGCCCGCGGCGCTGAGCATGACCGATACGGCGGCGGCCGACGAGAGCACATTGCCGAGCACCTCCTCCGCGCCTTCGCGGTCCTTTTTGCCTAAGCGGATGGATATGCACGACGCGCCGCCTATGCCGATCAGTAGCGTGAAAGCGAGCACAGCGCAGATGATGGGGAAGGTGACGCCGAGGCCGGACAGCGCGTCGGCCCCTATGTTGGGAATCCTGCCGATATAAAAGCGGTCCACGACGTTGTAAAGCGCGTTGACCAGCATGCCTATAATAGCCGGCAGCGAATATTTAAGGATGAGCGGCCACAGGCTGCGCTCGGCGAGCTCTTTTTCTCTCGGGTTCATGATCCACCTCATGTAAACTGGGCGAATATTAGACAGGCATCATTATAGCACAGGCGCCCTTTAGGGGCAAGAGAAAAAAACGCGGTCAAAGCGGCGGCCGGCATTTTTGCGGCAAGATTTTTTAAATTTTGACAATATCATGCGCCGGTTGCAAGATTATAAAAACAAATTCGATATTTTCCGCTAAAATGCAGAACAAACGTTTGCAAAACAAATGTTCTGCATTTTGCATAGTTTTCGGGTAATTTTGCGGCGGATTTTTATTAAAAATCCTTATATTTTTTTAAAAACCAGTTGATTTTTATCTATTAGGTGGTATAATAATGATACAAAGTGGGTTAAAGTGGGTGGAAGTGGGGTAACACCCCGGAAAGGCGCAGGCAGTATGCTGATCGGTGAATACCAACACAATTTAGATGCCAAGGGCCGCCTGATTATGCCGGCGCGTTTTCGCGAGGACCTCGGCACCAGGTGCGTGGTGTCCCGCAGCTTTGACGGTAACTGCCTGTTTGTCTATCCGTCCGCCGAATGGAAGAAGCTGACCGATTCCATCTCGCAGCAGCCCACGGCCCAGATACTGCAGTTCCAGCGCTATTTTATCGCGACGGCGTCGGAGCAGGAGCTGGACGCGCAGGGCAGGCTACTCATACCGGCGCCGCTTAGGCAATTTGCCAATCTGACGAGGGACGTCGTCGTGCTTGGCGTGTCCACCAGGCTTGAGATATGGGACAAGCAGAGATGGGACGAGCTCCAGGAGAGCATGAACCCCTCGGAGATGATGGACATACTTAGCCGGCTGGGCTTTTAGGCCATGGATACGCGAGCCTTTTTCCACGAGCCGGTGCTGCTTTCCGAATGCCTCGACGCTCTTAACATACGGCCCGACGGCGTTTACGCGGACGGTACGGCCGGAGGGGGAGGGCATTCGTCGGCGATAGCCGAAAGGCTTTCCAAAAAGGGCAGGCTCATATGCCTCGACAAAGACGAGGACGCGCTTAAAGCCTGCAAAGCGCGCCTCGCGCCGTATTCCGACCGGACGGTGTTTGTAAAGCGCGGCTTTTCCGAGCTTGCAAAGGTGTTAAGAGAGCTTGGCATCCCCGGCCTTGACGGGCTGCTTTTGGATCTGGGAGTGTCCTCCTATCAGCTCGACGAGCCGTCGCGCGGCTTTTCCTATATGTCCGACGCGCCGCTCGACATGCGCATGGACAGGCAGTCGGGCCTTACGGCTTACGATATAGTCAACCGCTGGGAGCGCGAGTCGCTCGCCGGCATCCTCCGCGATTACGGGGAGGAGCGCTACGCATCGTCCATAGCGGCAAGCATCGTAAAGGAGCGCGCCGCACGACCGATACGCACCACGGCGGAGCTTGCGTCGGTGATTGCCTCGGCTATTCCGGCAAAGGCGCGCAGAGAGGAGCAGCAGCACCCCGCCAAGCGCAGCTTCCAGGCCATACGCATAGCCGTAAACGACGAGCTCGGGGAGCTTGAGCGGCTGATGAAGACCATCCCGGACATCCTGAACGCCGGCGGCCGCGCGGCGGTGATAACCTTCCACTCGCTGGAGGACCGCATAGTCAAAAGGGGCTTCGCCGATATGGCCGCGTCCTGCGTATGCCCGCCCGACTTCCCGGTCTGCGTGTGTAACCACCGCCCGCTGGTGCGCATAATCACCAAAAGGCCCGTGCTCCCCACATATGAGGAAATAGCGAGAAACCTCCGCGCCAGAAGCGCGAAATTAAGAGTCTGCGAAAGGAGTGACCCGGCAAATGGCCAGAAAGGTTAAAAAGGGAAGCGACACCCGGTCGGCCCGCAAAAAGGGCAACGCCGCCGCGGCGCGTTTCATGCTTTGCATGCTGTTTGTCGTGTCGCTGTTCGCCGTGAAGATTTACACCGACGCGCGCCTCAGCGAAAGGATACTCGAGCGGTCGCGCGTCAGGGATAAAATCGATATGTTAAAGGGGGAGGAAATCCGGCTTAGCGTGGAGATAGAGCGCAAGAAGGACCTCAAGGAGGTGGAACGGCTCGCCATCAGCCAATACGGTATGAAAAAGCCCGACCAGTTCCAGATTGAATACGTCACGCTCGACGTGCCGGACAAGTCGGAAATCATCAGGCACGACAACGAAAGCGCCCTTTCCGGGCTGGCGAAAAACTTTGCCATTTTCCTGGAATATTTCAGTTGAGGCGCGCTATATTTGTTATAGAGGAAGCAACACTAACACGCGTATCGGAAAAGGAGTGAGGAGTGACGCGCCCACAGGGTACCGGCGGTCATTCCCGACTCCTTCTTTTGCAAGGGGAGGCTGTCGACGTTGGCCAGGAGCAAGGGCATATCCATGCGGCACCGGATGCTGGCGGTGCTCGTCATTTTCATCGTGTGCTTCGGCATCGTGTTGGGGCGCCTCGGCTTTTTGCAGATAGCGCAGTACGATTATTACCGGAAGAAGGCCATCAACAACCAGACCTCCGTTATAGAGATAGCGCCCATGCGCGGGAGCATACTTGACCGCAACATGACGGAGCTTGCAGTCAGCGCCAATGTGTATATGGTGGTAATGTCGCCCGTCAATTTCAAGGACGACGACGAAAAACGCAAGGCGACGGCCGCGGCCCTGGCGCAGATGCTGTCCCTTGACGAGGAGGCAGTTTACAAAAAGACAAAGCAGAACGTCCGCTTTACCTATGTCAAGCGGCGCATAGAGAAGCCGGAGGCCGACCAGGTGCGCGCCTATATAAAGGAGAACAAGCTGCAGAGCATACTGCAGGTGCGCGACGACGTCAAGCGCTATTATCCGTACGCCTCCTTCGCGGCGCATGTCATCGGCTTTACGGGCACCGACAACCAGGGGCTTGCCGGCGTTGAGGAATGCTACGACAGCTACCTTGCCGGCACGCCGGGGAAGATAGTCACGGCGACCGACGCCGTCGGCATGGAAACCACCTTTGACTACGAGCAGTACATAGAACCCGTGGAGGGCGCCGACGTTGTGCTTACCATCGACCAGGTCATACAGCACTTCGCCGAGAAATACTTGGAAAACGCCGTAATCGAGCACAAGGTGGCAAACCGCGGCGTGGCTATAGTGATGGACGTCAAAACCGGCGAGATACTGGCTATGGCAGTCAAGCCGGACTTCGACCTGAACGCGCCCTTTGCCATAAACGACGAGCTGGTCATTGAAAAAATCGAGACGCTGCCGGAAAGCGAGCGCGGCGCGGCGCGGGCAAAGGCGCTGCAGGAGATGTGGCGCAACAAGGCCATAACCGAGCAGTACGAGCCGGGCTCCACCTTCAAGATATTCACCGCCGCCATGGCGATAGAGGAAAAGCTTGTAAACGACACCGAGCATTTCTTCTGCCAGGGCTACCGCATCGTGGCAGGCAGGCGCATAAACTGCGCCAGGCGCACAGGGCATGGCTCGGAGACCTTCTTAGAGGGCCTCAAGAATTCCTGCAACCCCGTTTTCATGGATATAGCCGGCCGCGTGGGCAACAGCCTGTTTTACAAATATGTCGCTGCCTTCGGCTTTCGCGAGAAGACCGGCATAAACCTCCAGGGCGAGGCGCTGGGCATCTTCCACAAGGAGGAGAATTTCAACCAGGTTGAGCTCGCCACCGCCGCCTTCGGCCAGACCTTCAAGGTAACGCCGCTTCAGCTTGTGGCCGCAGTGGCCGGCATCGTCAACGGCGGCGAATACATGAAGCCGCGCATCGTCAGCCGCATAGTGGATAAGGACGGCAACACCGTCAAGGAATACCCGGTCGAGAAGGTGCGGCAGATGGTTTCCCGCGAAACGTCGGAGAAGCTTTGTGGCATGCTCGAATGGATTATTGCCAACGGGAGCGGCAACGGGTATGTCAAGGGCTTTCGTGTGGGCGGGAAGACGGGCACCTCCGAAAAGCGCGACAAGGTGGACGCCCACGGCAACAAAAGCCTGCGCATAGGCTCGTTTATCGGGTTTGCCCCGGCGAACGACCCGCGCATCGCGGTGCTTGTCATGCTCGACGAGCCCATGGGCGGGCAGACGTACGGCAATCTTGTCGCCGCGCCTGCCGCCGCCAGCATCATAAACGACGCGCTGACCTATCTCGGGGTGGAGCCGCAGTACACCGAGGAGGAACTGGCCGCCCTCGACAAGCGGGTGCCCAACCTCGTAGGAAAGAGCGCCGACCAAGCCGAAAAAACCCTCAGGAGCATGAAGCTGAACGTCAAAATCATAGGCGGTGAAGGGACGGTGCAGTACCAGCTCCCGCAGGCCGGGCATTCCATCCCCGCCACCGGCACGGTGCTGCTCTACACCAACGATAAAAAGCCCGAATCGGAGGTGACGGTGCCCGACGTCAAGGGGCGCTCGGCCGCGCAGGCCAACGCCCTGCTAATCAACGCGGGGCTAAACATACGCATATCGGGGCACAATACGGGTAAGCCCGACGTGCTGGCCTATTCCCAGACGCCGGAGGCCGGGACAAAGGTAAAGCCCGGCACGGTGGTGACGGTGGTGTTCCGTAGCGTGGCGGCAGAGGAGGAACTGGCCATTAACGATTTAGACGACCTTCTGGCCGATTAAACGCAAACAGGGTAAAATTGAATATAGAGGTGTGTTCAGTGCTGCTTTACAGAATGCTGCATTCTGCAAAGACAGACACGCCCGTCCCGAAGGACCTGGAGATAAGCGGCTTCACAAGCTATGCGGAAAAGGTCCGGCCGGGATGCGCGTTCGTCTGTATAAAAGGCACAAAAGCTGACGGACATACCAAAGCTAAGGAGGCTGTGCTCCGCGGGGCGTCGGTTATCATAGCGGAGCATATGACGGACGCCGACGCGTACCATGTGCTGACCAACGACACACGCACGGCGCTCGCTCTTATGTACAGCAACTATTACGAGAACCCTGCCGACGAAATGACGCTGGCGGGGGTGACGGGCACAAACGGCAAAACCACCACGACCTACCTGATTCATCACATACTCACCGCCTGCCAAAAAAACGCGGGGCTTATCGGCACGGTGGAGAACCTCGTGGGGGGCGAGCGCCTGCCGTCGCGTTACACCACGCCCGGGCCGGAGGAGCTTTTTTACATCCTCAGGCGCATGGCCGACCGCAACATCAATTACGCCGTCATGGAGGTTTCCTCCCACTCCCTGGCGCAGAGGCGGGTGGCCGGGCTGTATTTCAAGGCCGCCGTCTTCACCAACCTCACCCGGGATCACCTCGATTACCACGGCACCATGGAGCGTTACTGCGAGGAAAAGCGCAGGCTTTTTGCCCAGTGCGAATACGGCGTGTTCAACGTCGACGACCCGTATTACGAGCGCATGGCCGACGCGCCCTGCAAGCGCATCACCTATGGCATAGACGCGCGTGCCGATTTTCGGGCGGCCGACCTTTCGCTGGAGAGCGCCGGGACATTGTTTAAGCTCTTTTACCCGCAGGGCGAGTGCGATGTCTTTATAAAGATACCCGGGCGCTTTTCCGTCTATAACGCGCTGGCGGCCATCACGGCCTGCTACGCCTTAGGCGTTGCGCCGGCGGCCGCGGCCGACGCGCTGTCAAAGGCTGAGGGCGTCCCGGGACGCATGGAGGTAATACCGACCGGGCGAGATTTTCAGGTAATTCTCGACTACGCGCACACGCCCGACGGGCTATTAAATATGCTTAAGGCCGTGCGCGGCTTTTCGCGGGGGCGCGTGGTGACGCTGTTCGGCTGCGGGGGCGACCGCGACCGGGGCAAGCGTCCCGTCATGGGCAAAATAGCGGGGAGCCTTTCCGATTTCGTGATTGTCACCAGCGACAACCCCCGCACGGAGGACCCCGCCCGCATCATAGACGATATACTGGTCGGGCTGGAGGGACAAAAAGCGCCTTATGTCGTCATAGAAAATCGGAAAAAAGCAATCGAATACGCTGTACTAACCGCCCAAAAGGATGATATAATAGTTTTGGCCGGCAAGGGGCACGAACGCTACCAGGTCATAGGGGACACGGCGGTCCCCTTCGACGAGAGGAGCATCGTGGCCGACGCGCTGGCAATGGAGAGAGGAGACTAAGCGCACAATGCAAAGGCTTATGCTTTCCGAGATCGCCGCCGCCTGCGAGGGGTGTCTTCGCGGGGACGACGTGCCGGTTTCGGGCGTTGTCATAGATTCGCGCAAGGCATATACCGGTGCGCTGTTCGTCGCCCTAAAGGGCGAGCGCAGCGACGGCCACGATTTCATCGACAAGGCCTTCGAGGCGGGCGCGGCGGCCGCTTTGTGCAGCCGGGCTCCGGAAAACGGCGGGCGCTGCGTACTCGTCCGCGATACGCTTGCGGCCTATCAGGCCCTGTCGGGCTGGTATCGCAGCCGCTTCGATGTAAACGTGCTCGCCGTCACGGGGAGCGTTGGGAAAACCACGACAAAGGAGTTTTGCCACGCGGTGCTGTCCGCGCGATACAATACGTTAAAGACCGAGGGCAACTTAAACAGCGACACCGGCCTTCCGCTCATGCTTTTTTCGCTTATGCCCGTGCACGAGGCCGCGGTTTTTGAGATGGGCATGAGCAACGCCGGGGAGATAGGCCTGTTGTCGCGGCTTGCAAGGCCCCGGGCGGCCGTCATAACCAACATAGGTACTTCCCATATAGAATCTTTGAAAAGCCGCGACAACATACTGCGCGCCAAGCTGGAGGTGCAGGAGGGCATGCCGCCGGACGGCGTTCTCGTGCTAAACGGCGACGACGACATGCTGCGCTCGGCGGCCGGGATAATCCGCCGCCCGGCGCTGTGGTACGGCTTTGGCCGGGGCTGCGACTTTGCGGCGGAGGATGTGAGCGAGGACGGCGACGGCACGAGCTTTTTGGTAAGATGCCCCCCGGGCGTTTATCCCGCGCGCATATCGGCCGTAGGCCGCCACAACGTCTTAAACGCGCTGGCGGCGGTCGCAGCGGGCTTTGTGATGGGCGTCGAGCCGAAACGCGGGGCGGCGGCGCTCGGGGACTATGCGGGCCTGGCCATGCGCCAGCAGATATACCTCTGCGGCCCGGTGCGCATCATCGAGGACTGCTACAACGCCAGCCCCGATTCCATGCGCGCGGCGCTGTCGGTGCTGGCGCGGCACACCGCCGGACGGCGCATAGCGCTTCTCGGGGATATGCTGGAGCTTGGGGAGCACGCCGAGGCGCTGCACCGCGAGGTGGGGCGGGCGGCGGCGGAGAGCGTCGACGCGCTGGTGGCCTACGGGACCCATTCGGCTGCCCTCTGCGACGAGGCCATACGCGCCGGGCTTGACGCGTCAAGGGTGTTTTACGAGGAAAAGGAGAGCGCGGCGGAGCGCCTTGCGTCGCTCGTCAAGCCGGGCGACACCGTCCTTTTCAAGGCGAGCAGGGGTATGCGCGCCGAGGATGTATTACAGGAGTTTCGCGCCGCCATAACTTAGCGCTCTGCGGCATGCGGGCGCTTAAGCGGACGCCGATAAGGAAGGGTTGGAATCGTCATGTTTTTGTGGCAATGCTTTTTCGCGCTGCTGTCGGCCTTTGCCATAACGGCAATCACCGGCCCGCTGGTGATACCGGTGCTTAGGAAGCTGAAGTTCGGGCAGAGCATACGGGAGGAGGGGCCGTCCTGGCACGGCAAAAAGCAGGGTACGCCCACCATGGGCGGCGTGATGTTTATAGCCGGCATTGCGGCGTCCACCCTTATATTCGGCTTTAGGGAGCTGGTGCAAGGCGACACCGCCGGCTACATCTCGCTCGCGGTGGCGGCGATATTCGGGATTATCGGCTTTTGCGACGACTATATCAAGGTGGTCAAAAAGCGCAACTTAGGGCTTACGGTGCTGCAGAAAATCGTACTGCAGGCGCTGACCTCGGCGGCCTTTATACTGTACCTGCAGCTTAAATACCAGATATCCACAATGGTATACCTGCCCTTTGTGGGCCGCAGCGTCGACCTCGGCGCACTGTATTACTTCTTCGCCATGTTCGCCATGCTGGCCATAGTCAACAGCGTCAACCTTACCGACGGCATAGACGGCCTGGCCGCGTCGGTCACGGCGCCCATCGCCCTCTTTTTCGTCTTCGCCGCCAACATGCGCGTCGGAGAGGTGTCCTACCCGGGCTCGTGGGGCACGGGCATATTCGCGGCGGCCGTGGCGGGGGGCTGCGTCGGCTTTCTGCTGTATAATTTCCACCCCGCGAAGGTGTTCATGGGAGACACGGGCGCTTTGTTTTTGGGCGGCGCCGTTACGGCCATGGCCTTTTCCCTCAATATGCCGGTTATAGTTGTCGTCGTAGGGGCCGTATATCTTGTGGAGGCCCTTTCGGTGGTACTGCAGGTGGGCTGGTTCAAGCTTACCAAAAAGCGCCTTTTCAAAATGAGCCCCATCCACCACCATTTCGAGATGGAGGGCTGGAGCGAGACGCGCATAGTCGCGGTCTTCACGGCTGTCACCGTCCTGATGTGCGTTATCGCATATTTCGGCATATAACAGGCGTCCGTTTCATTTTCAAATTTCCGCTTGTCCCCCGGGAGGTAAACCAATGTCAAAGCCCGCCGCAGCAAAAGCAAAAAAGAAGAGCAAGTCCATGCGTCTGTTCGAATCGGCGCCCATAGACCTCGTGTTTTTCGCCATGGTCATCGTGATACTCGCGATAGGGCTTGTCATGCTCATGTCGGCGAGCCATTACTCGTCCATGTACAAATACGGCGATTCCTATTACGAGATAAAGCGCCAGCTTGTGTTCGCGGGCATAGGGCTTGCGGTGATGTTCATCGCGTCGCGCGTCAATTACCGGATACTGCGCTTCGCCGCCGTCCCGTTGTACGGCGTGTCGGGGCTGATGCTTGCGGCCGTGCTGGTTGTAGGGACGGGCAAAAATACCGAAAAGCGCTGGATAGACCTCGGGCCCGTCACCTTCCAGCCCTCGGAGATAGCGAAGTTCGCCCTCATACTGTTTCTGGCGTGGTATATCACCAAATACGCCAAGGATATGCATAAATTTTTCAAGGGGTTAGTAGTGCCGGGCATATTCGTAGTGGCCTACATGGGGCTGATCATCATAGAGCCGCACCTTTCGGGCGCGATAATAGTGGCGCTGGTGGGGCTGACCCTCATGGTCGTGGGCGGCACGAGGATGTTTTATATGTTCGGGCTGGGGGGCGTGGTCGGCGCCATCGGCCTTTTCATACTGTCCAAAACCTCGTATATGCAGGCGCGCATCAACATCTGGCTGCATCCCGAATCCGACCCTTTAGGCGGCGGCTTTCAGGTGCTCCAGGCGCTTTACGCCATCGGCTCGGGCGGCCTTTTCGGCCTTGGGGTGGGCAACAGCCGCCAGAAGCGTCTTTATATCCCGGAGCCGCAGAACGACTACATCTTCCCCATCATATGCGAGGAGCTCGGGTTTATTGGCGCGCTGCTGATTATCGCGCTGTTCGTGCTGCTCATATACCGCGGCTTCGTCATCGCCATGAAGGCGCCCGACCGCTTCGGCGCGCTGCTGTGCTACGGTATTGTGTCCATGGTGGCGTATCAGGTGCTGCTCAACGTCATGGTGGTGACAAACACCCTCCCGCCCACGGGCATCTCGCTGCCCTTTTTCAGCGCCGGCGGCACCGCCCTTGTCATACTGATGGCGGAGATGGGCGTTGTGCTTTCGGTGTCGCGGCAGGCGCGGCTGGAAAAGGGATAGGGATTACAAAAACCGTGCGCAAGACGCCGGATAAGCCAAGGGTAAAGCGGGACAGGCCGTGCGGCGCTCAAACGGCGGAAAGGATGAGAATTGTGAGGCTTATGATAACGGGAGGGGGCACGTCGGGCCATATCAACCCGGCGCTCGCCATTGCCGGCGCGGTGCGCGAAAGGCTGCCGGACGCCGAGATACTGTTCGTGGGAACGCGGCGCGGGCTCGAGAGCGCGCTGGTGCCGGGGGCGGGCTACCCCATAGAATATATTGATGTTACGGGATTTGAGCGCTCGCTCTCGCCCAAAAACATCGTCACCGCCTTCAAGGCGGCCGGGTCGGTCCTCAAGGCGCGCGGCATCATTAAGCGGTTTTCGCCGGACGTCGTGGTCGGCACCGGCGGCTATGTAAGCGGCCCTGTACTGTACGCCGCGGCGAGCCTTGGCGTCCCCACCGCCATCCATGAGCAAAACGCCTATCCCGGCGTCACCACACGCATACTGTCGCGCTTTGTGGACCGCGTGATGTGCTCCATGCCGCCGGCACGTCCATTAAAGCGCCAGGATAACGTCGTCATGACGGGCAACCCGGTAAGGCGCGAACTTCTTGCGGCCGACAGGCTTGCCGCCCGCGCCCGCTACAGCCCGGCGGGTAAGCCGATGGTGCTGTCCTACGGGGGCAGCGGCGGCGCGCTGACCATCAACAAGGCCGTGGCGGACATGCTGGCGCTGTCCGTGCGGGAGGGGAGGTTGGCGCACCTGCACGGCGCGGGCAAGCGCGATTACCCCGACTTGCGGCGGACGCTTTTGGAGCGCGGCGTACCCACCGACGGCACGGCGGGCATTACCGTGACGGAGTATATCTACGACATGGCCGGGGCGTACGCGGCGGCCGACCTGGTGGTGTGCCGCGCCGGCGCGGTGACGCTGGCCGAGCTCGCCCTTTTGGGAAAGCCGGCCATACTCGTCCCGTCGCCCAACGTGACGGAGAACCACCAGTACCACAACGCCATGGCCTTCGCTAAGGGAGGCGCGGCGGTAGTCATAGAGGACGACAAGCTGACCGGCGCCCTTCTGTACAGGCGCATCAAGGAGCTTATAGATTCGCCGCAGACACTCGCGTCCATGTCCAGAAAGGCGCGGGAGAAAGCCTTCCCGCGAGCGCTTGACGATATCGCGGACATCGTCGTGGGCCTGTCGGAGGGCCGGGCCTGACATCGCCCGTCTAAAGCGCAAGCCGCCAATATCCGCCATAGGCGAATAATGCTCATTTAAAAGCCTTAGAACACCTTTTCCCGACAAGCATATTATAAATTGTAGAGAAATGTGCTTGAGACGGAGGATGCTTATGCAAAGGCTGATGATTGATGGCGGAAGGGAACTGTCGGGCGAGCTTGCGATTCAGGGGGCAAAAAACAGCGTGCTGCCGATAATGGCGGCGTCTCTCCTGGCCGAGGGGGAGAGCGTGATAGAGAACTGCCCCCTGCTTTTGGATACATTGACGGCACAGGAGATACTTACGGCGCTGGGCTGCAAAATAAAGCGGCAGTCACACGCCATATGCATTGAAACCACAAACTTAAACGCCTGCGAGATACCTGATTTGCTTATGAGGCGCATGCGCTCGTCTGTCGTTTTTTTGGGAGCAATACTCGGCCGCTTTAAAAAGGCGCGCATATCCTTCCCGGGAGGATGCGAGCTCGGGCCGCGGCCTATTGACCTGCACCTGTCCGGCCTCTCCAAAATGGGGGCGCAAATCCGGGAGGAATTCGGCTATCTCGTCTGCGACTGCCCGAAGGGGCTTACCGGCACCGATATTACCCTTTCCTTCCCCAGCGTGGGCGCCACGGAAAACATCATGCTCGCGGCCGTCAGGGCAAAGGGCGTCACCACCATCATCAACAGCGCAAAGGAGCCGGAGATAGAGGACCTCCAGTGCTTTCTCAATAAAATGGGCGCGCGGATATCCGGCGCGGGCAGCGGCATTGTGCGCATAGACGGCATCGACCGCCTTGCGCCGGCGAGCCACCGCGTTATACCCGACCGCATAGCGACCGCTACATACCTTTTGTGCGCGGCGGCGACGGGAGGGGATGTCAGCGTCACCCACTGCAAGCCGGAGCATCTCTGGTCGGTGCTTACCCTTCTTGACGAGGCGGGGGCCACCGTCCGCTGCGGCACAGACAGCGTACGGATAAAGGCGGGAAGGCCGCTGTTTTCCGTCGGCACCGTCCGCACCATGCCGCACCCCGGCTTTCCCACCGACGCTCAGGCCCCTCTAATGGCGCTCATGTCTACGGCGAAGGGCAATACTGTGTTCATCGAGACCATATTCACAAACCGGTTCAAGCATGTGTCGGAGCTTAGCCGCATGGGAGCCAAGATACGCACCGACGGACGCATGGCCGTGGTGGAGGGCGTAGACAGGCTGACGGGCGCGATTGTGGAGGCGGGGGATCTGCGCGGCGGCGCGTGCCTGGTGATAGCGGGCCTGGGCGCCGAGGGCAGGACAGTGGTGGAAAACGTGGCGCATATCGACAGGGGCTACGAGCGAATCGAGGAAAAGCTCTCCGCCCTCGGCGCCGACATTCGCCGGGAGTAAACGCAAGGACCGGCCCGGGGCGGCGGATATCAAACGGAAAGGAAGTCAGGCGGTATGGACAGAACGTCCAAAAGGCGAAGAAGGACAAAAAGGTCGCGCAGGCGTTTCGCGTTTATGACAGGCTTTGTAGTGCTGCTGCTTGTGGCCTTCGCCACCCTGTCCGTGACGGTATTCTTCAATATCCGCACCTTTTCGGTCGAGGGCGACGTCCCTTACAGCCTCGAGGACGTGGTGAAGGCCTCCGGGCTGTCGATAGGGGACAACCTGTTCAGGATGAACAAATTCAGGATACAGGAGACCCTCGTGGAGAAGCTTCCGTATATAAAGACTGCGCAAATCGACCGGCGGTTCCCGGAGGGGCTTTGCTTCGTTCTCACCGCCGCGAAGGAGGCCGCTCTCGTGTCGGCGAAGGACGGCTACTACGTTATCGATGCGTCCTCCAAATACCTAAGGCACGCGGACGACCGCGGCTACGCGCCGGCGCTGCCGGTCATACTCAACGCCGGCGTCACGCAGGCCGAGCCTGGACGCGCGCTCGTATACGAGGGCGCCAGGACTGCGGACAACCTGTCACTTTTGCTGTCGCTTTTAGAGGAACACGGCTACTCGGGGAAGGTGACGGTCATAGACGTCGCGAAAAGCTACGACACGACCATGCTCTACGAGGGGAGGGTGGAATGTCATCTCGGGACAACGGAGTACCTCGATATAAAGCTGAGATTTATAAAGAACATTATCGATTCCCAGCCGGAGGGCGAAAAGGCCGTGATTGACGCCCAGGATTACTCCACCATACGCTACAAGAAGAAAAACGAGTGATTTTCTGTAAAAACTTTAACGAAATTTTCTAAAGCTATTGAAAAAAAACCGTAAAACAGTTAACATAAAGAAGAAGGCTTAACGTTACACAAATGACGGACAGGGGGATAAGCATGCCGTTTCGTCTCGCGGAGGAATATGAAAAGGTCGTTCAGATTAAGGTGGTCGGCGTTGGGGGAGGGGGCAACAATGCCGTCAACCGTATGATAGATGCCGGGATCAAGGGCGTGGAATTCGTTTCCATCAACACCGATCTGCAGGCGCTGTACTTATCAAAGGCAACCCACAAAATCAAGATAGGGGAAAAGGTGACCAAGGGCCACGGAGCCGGGGCTGACCCGGAGAAGGGCAAAAAGGCCGCCGAGGAATCGAGCGAGACCATCGCCGAAGCGCTGCGCGGCACCGATATGGTGTTCGTGACCGCGGGCATGGGCGGAGGCACCGGCACGGGCGCCGCCCCCATCATCGCCAATGTGGCGCGTGAATTAGGGATACTCACGGTGGGCATAGTCACAAAGCCCTTCGGCTTCGAGGGCTCCCGCCGTATGCGTATAGCCGAGCAGGGCATAGCCGAGCTGCGCGGCTGTGTGGATTCGCTGGTCGTCATCCCCAACGACCGCCTGAAGCTTGTATCCGACCAGAAGATAACCCTTAACAACGCCTTTATGATAGCCGACGACGTGCTTCGCCAGGGCGTGCAGGGACTGTCGGACCTCATAAAGGTCCCCGGGCTTGTCAACCTGGATTTTGCCGATATAAGCGCCGTTATGAAAAACGCCGGCTACTGCCATATGGGCGTATCCAGCGCCTCCGGAAAGAACAAGGCGGAGGAAGCGGCGCGCCTGGCCATATCAAGCCCTCTTCTGGAAACGTCCATCGACGGCGCAAAAGGGGTCATCATCAACATCACGTCCTCGCCCGACATCACCCTCGAGGAGGTGGAGTTGGCGTCCTCCATGGTCACCGAGGCCGCCCATATCGAGGCCAATATCATATGGGGCACGTCGTTTGACGAGTCGCTCTCCGACACCATGCGAGTGACGGTTATAGCCACGGGCTTCGACGCCGCTTCCGCAAACAGCACGGTCTACCGCCCCGGGTCGGGCGCCGGGTCATCCATAACCGATTTTCTGAGGCCGCCGGAGCCGGTGCCCGAGCCGGACGATGACAGCCTTATAGAGCTTATCACCAGCATAGCCGAAAACAGACGGAGGTAGCCTTCCGTAAGGCCGAAGGCAGGAGGCGCAAAAGAGGCGAGATGCGGGAAACTTTCATCCCGCTTCTCGCCTCTTTTTTTCGCGTCTTTATCTCGCGTTTTTTGGCAGTCACTGCGCCGTGTTTTCCATGAGCTTTACTGTGAGGTCGAAGGTCTGGCCGTTGCGCCATACGGTGAGCTTGATGCTGTCGCCGATTTTGTATTTTTCCTTTTCAGCGTTGAATTCGGCGAAGCTTGAAAAGGTCTTGCCGTTTATCTTGGTGATGATATCGCGCACCCTAAGCCCCTGCTTGTGGGCGTCGCTGTTCGGGTTGACGCTCTGCACGTAAAGCCCGACGGGGAAGTTGAGGAATTCGGCGTCCTGCTTGCTGAGCATGATGCCGCTTATGCCGAGCATGGGGCGGTTTTTGACCACGCCGTACTGTATGAGGTCGTCTACTACGGGCTTGAGCACCGCGGTGGGTATGGCGAAGCCCAGCCCCTCGGCCTCGCTGCTGCTTCCGATAATCTTGGCGGAATTGATGCCGATGACCTGGCCGTAAGGGTTGATAAGCGGACCGCCGGAATTGCCCATGTTTATGCTGGCGGTGTGCTGTATAAGTGTCATCACCTTGTCGGTTATCATGATATTGGTACGTATGCCGGACACTATGCCCGAGGTGACGGTGTTAGAAAGCTCAAGGCCGTACGGGTTGCCGATGGCGACAACGTCCTCGCCTACCTCGAGCTTGCTGCTGTCGCCGAACTGGGCGGCCGGAAGGCCTGTGCGCGCTGCCTTGATAACGGCGATATCGGTAAGGCTGTCGGTGCCGATAAGCGTGGCGTCGGCCTCGGTGCCGTCGGTGAACCTGACGGAGATGCTTCTGCTGCCTCTGACCACATGGTCGTTGGTGATGATATAGCCGTCGCTCGACATGATGACGCCCGAGCCGGAGCCGTTGTCCACGAGAATGCTCACCACCGACGGGCCGAGCTTTTTGTAAATCTGGGGAATGGTCAGCACTTTGCTGTCATCTGTGGGCTTCAGGTCTACCTTGTGCCCGCCGCCGGAGGCTGGGACGGAGGAGGCGCCGGCGGTCTCCGACGTGTCGGAATCCGGGGTGCTGTTAAGGACCAGTCCGCCGTTGCCGCCGGCGCTGTTGTAGCCTATGACATAGGCGACCGAGCCGGCTATCAGGCCGACGCATAGCATACCGACCACCACGAGCATAGCCGTAAACGCCGAGCTTTTCTTTTTGCGGGGCGGCTTGACCCGGGGCGGGGAGGGCGGCCCCGGAGCCTGCCACGCGCCGTATGCGTAGTCCCCGGCGAAGTAGGTTCGGGGCGTTTCCTGCTGCTGCTCGCCGCGGGACGGGTCATGGCCCGCGGGCGGCACATAGATGGTATCCGGCGCATGGGACGGGGCCTGCGGGGCGTCGTTTGCAGGCGGATTAACGGCATACGAAAACCCGTCCGGAAATACGCCGGAGGAGGGCGACGCTCCGGTATCCGCCGTGCCCGGCGAGGCGCCGGGGTTGGAATCGCCGTAGAGCGGCCCTTCTTTTTCCGGGGTTTTTTCGCAATCGAAGATGTTGTCGTTTTCGCGGTCGTAGGACATGACGATTCCTCCGTAAGTGTTGGATTTTGCGGCAATTCTCCCGCAAAAGGGTTTTCTGCATCTAGTATACCACATTCCGGCGCGGATTGATGAAAAAGCTGTTAAACGTTGCTTAATAAATTGTAAACACAATGGCCGGGCTGAAAAAGGCTATAATTTCTCGCTTTCATTTTTCCGTTCACGCGCTTCGCGAGGCGCGCGGAAGGCGGGAAGGGTGAAGGTGAACTGGGTGTACTCGTTTTCGGCGGAGGCCACCCACATGGATTCGTTGTGCATGTTTATGATGGTCTTGGATATATAAAGTCCCAGCCCCACGCTCTTGCGGTCGAGCCCCCTCGATTTGTCGACCTTGTAGAAACGGTCGAACACATGGGGCAGGTCCTCCTTCGGTATGCCCGCCCCGTAGTTGCACACCGAAACATGCACCTTTTTCTGGACGGTGCGTATAGAGATGCGGATACGGCCGCCGGCAGGCGTGAATTTTATGGCGTTGTCTATCAGGTTGCTTACCACCACATGGATGATGCTCTCGTCGGCAAGCACGTTCATGCGGTCCTCGTCGGCCTCGAACTCGACGCCCAGGTTTTTTGCGTCTATGCGCATCTCGTTGGAGAGCAGCACAAGCCGCACCGTTTCGCAGATATCAAACACGGAGGGCGAAAGGGATATTTCCTTCGCCTGTATGCGCACAAGGTCTAAAAGCGCGTTGACGAGCCTGGAAAGCCGCCTCACCTCGTCCGACACGATGCGCAGGTAATAGCTTTCCTTGTCCTTGGGGATGGTGCCGTCCAGAATGCCGTCGACAAAGCCCGACACAGTGGTCATGGGCGTCCTCAGCTCGTGCGACACGCTGGCCACGAAATCGCGGCGCATCATTTCAAGCTGCGCCAGAGAATCCGCCATGGCGTTTAAGGACGCCGCCAGATTGCCCATCTCGTCGCGCCCGGACACCTTGACGCGCGCGCTGAAATCGCCCCGCGCAAAGCTGTTTGCGGCCTTTGCCATATTGGTCAGCGGCTTGACAAGGCGGTTGGTGGAGTAATACAGCCCCACAAACGCGATAAGCAGCACAAGCGCCGTCGCCAGCAGGAACATGCCCGCCAGGTCCCTGAGAAAACGGGTCACATACCGCGTGCTGGAGGCTACGAAGACCGCGCCGGCGTAGCCGCCGCGCTCATCCAAAAGGTACGGCAGCCCGACCACATACTGGTTGTCGGCGTAAAGCCCGCCCAGGCGTCCCACTTGGTTGTAGCCCCCGCTTGACAGGGTTACGGCCACGATATCCGAGTCGATGAAGCCGCCGGCCGTATAGGCGCGCCCTTCTCTCACCGCTATGATGATTTTGCCGCTTGAATCGGTGATATAGACGTCGTTTTCGCCGTTGTTGGAAAAAGCCATAAGCGACTGCTCAAAGATGTTGCCGATTTTAAGCGAGTTGGTCTCGATGAGCTGCGTCGTGAGGTTGGAGATGTTGAGGGCCGCGCTGTAAAGGCTCTTGGTTTTTTCCTGCCTGGCGTAATCCTGGGCAAGGGCTAAGAGCGCCAGCCCCAGCACCACAAAGCACAGCGTCACGGAGGTGGCGAACACCACGTAATATTTATAAAAAAGCTTCCGGAACATAATATATCACTCCGCGGGCCGGGTGGGAAAAGGGCGAAAAAAGGCGCGGGAAAGCGGGAAGCGTAAGGGCGGTTTTTTAGCCCTTATGCCAATGGTCACACCGACGCCTCGAACTTATAGCCCACGCCCCATACGGTTTTAAGCTCCCAGCGGTCGGAAACCCCCTCGAGCTTCTGGCGGAGCCTTTTTATATGCACGTCGATGGTGCGGGAATCGCCGAAGTATTCAAAGCCCCATACCTTGTCGAGCAGCTGGTCGCGGGTGAATACCTTGTTGGGGTTTTTCGCCAGGAAATACAGAAGCTCCAGCTCCTTTGGCGGCATGTCGATGACCTTGCCGTCTATGCGCACCTCGTAGTTTCCTATGTTAATCTGCAGCTTGTCGAATTCCACCACCGAGCCCTCCTCTCCGACAAGGTCGGAGGTGCGGCGCAGGACGGCCTTGACTCGCGCCAGGAGCTCCTGCATGTCAAAAGGCTTTGTGATGTAATCGTCGGCACCGAGTTCCAGGCCGAGAACCTTGTCGTAGGTCTGGCCCTTTGCCGTTATCATGATGACAGGGATGCGGCTTTCGCGGCGAAGCTCCTTTAACACCTGCCAGCCGTCGGCCTTTGGCATCATCACATCAAGCAGTATCAGATCTGGGCGAAAATCCGACACATACCCGAGCGCCTCCTCGCCGTCGTACGCGAGGCGGACGTTGTAGCCCTCCTTCTCAAGATAAAGGCGAAGCAGCTCGCAGATATTCTTGTCGTCGTCGGCGACAAGCACCTTAATGCTGCGCATATGGCTTCACTTCCTCGGTTCGTCGTTGTGTGCGTCCGTACGGCAAGGCCGCCTTATAATCCAAGGCGTATTAAGCGGGATTTTGGCGCTGCACGCTTGCCGTAACACCATTATATTACACCATAGCGCCGTGTTTAGCATTAACAATTTGTAAATTTACATACCGTTTTCGCTTGCGGAGGCGGGCGGCAAGAGGAAAAACCGGCCGCATTTTTCCTCTCGCTGCGATATAATCTATTGTAATCCTACAAATTTATACAGCAAAACATTTGCGGCTCATTGACAAATGTATATTTCTGCTTTATATTATAATTAGTATTATTAGTATGTTAAATATGTTTAAGATTAGAATGAATAGAAAACTTTTCGCGGTTAAGCAAGCATTAGAGCGAGTAATACCGATACCAGGATTTCCGCCCGCTGTCATCTTATTGGTTGCCGATTAGAATCGGGAATGATATAATTTTCACCTTCGGGTATGTCTTTAAAGCTCGGATTAAACCTTAAGGCATTTTCAGATAGTTTGAGCCGAATAGCCTACAATTTTACACCTGCTCCCGACTTACGAACATTACAGAGGATGAAACGGCAAAAAATCAATCCCGACTACATAATTCTTCGAATTCCGCCGCTGTGGTTCTGAAACGTGGGGCAAGGGTGTTTAGGCGTTTTTTCGACTTTTTCCCGGTATCTCGACTACTTAAATTGGAGCTGATCAGAAATTAAAGGAAGAGCGTTGCTGTGAAGATAACGGCTGCCAATAATACAAGAAGTAACTATTGTTGGAGTGAAACTATGCCGCTTAAACTTATGTATATAACAAACAATCCAGCAGTAGCCTTGATTGCACAAAAATACGGTGTGGATCGTATATGGGTGGATCTCGAAACCCTTAATAAAGCGGAACGGCAAAAAAACATTACTTCAGTGAAATCGAATCACACAGTAAGGGACGTCGAAATCATATCCAAGATGTTAACCACATCGGAAATGCAGGTTCGGGTGAACCCTTGGAACGGAACATCCGTCCAAGAGATTGAGGCTGTAATTGCTGCCGGTGCGGATATAATCATGCTTCCGATGTGGAGGACGGTTGACGAGGTTAAGAATTTTTTGAACGCCGTAAACGGCCGGGCCAAAACAATACTCCTGTTGGAGACAAAAGAAGCCGAGATGTGCCTTGACAGCGTTCTGAGGCTAAATGGCGTTGATGAAATACATATTGGTCTTAACGACCTGCATTTGAGTTACGGCCTGACCTTTATGTTTGAACTGCTTTCCAACGGAACGGTAGAAAGAATTTGCAGAAAAATAAAACCCGCAGGGTTGCCATACGGCTTTGGCGGTATCGCCAGAATAGGCGGAGGACTGCTTCCGGCCGAAAGAATTCTAATGGAGCATTACAGGCTGGGTTCTACAAGAGCTATTCTTTCAAGAAGCTTTTGCGACGCAAACAAGATAGGCGATATCGAGTCTGTTGAAAAAATATTCGATGAAAACATGCCTCGCCTGCGTAAATATGAAGAAGCGCTCGCCACGAAAACAGAAGCCGAGTATGCGGAAAACAGACGAGCGATTGAATGCTGCGTCAATGAAATTGTGAGCAAGCTCAAAAGGAAAAAGGCGCTATGACCGGCATACAGGTAAGGGAATTGACCGAGAAAATCGGCGATGCGTTTTATGTGCTTGAAAGCATACGGTTCAGACAAAATTTCAACGAACTGAAGTCGGAGTTTACAAGGATATACCCTAATTTTAACATTGCGTATTCCTATAAAACAAACTACATACCTAAGCTTTGCAAGATTGTAGATGAACTTGGCGGATTTGCGGAAGTTGTTTCCGATATGGAAATGGAAATCGCGCTTCGCATAGGCGTAGACCCTAAAAAAATCATTTGGAACGGCCCTTTCAAAAACGAAAAAAAGGTCGAGCAGCTCCTTGTCATGGGCGGCACTGTCAATATTGACTCGGCATACGAAATTGATTTGTTAAAGGAAATTGCAAGAAAACACCCTGACCGCAGGCTGAATATTGGCATCCGCTGCAACTTCGATATAAATGACGGGATTGTTTCAAGGTTTGGGTTTGACATTGAATCGGAGGATTTCGATAAGGCATTTTCCTTATTTAGTGAGCGCTCCAATCTGTATTTAATCTGTATGCAGTGTCACTTTGCCACTCGTCGCCTTGACACATGGAAATCCCGCGTGAAAGGGATGCTCGCTTTAATTGATAAACTTGGCGTTGTTCCTGAGCGTATTGACTTGGGCGGCGGCTTGTTCGGCAAAATGGCCGATTCTTTGAAGGCGCAGTTTGACTCTGAAATTCCTACGTATAAGCAGTACGCGGAAGCTGTAGCCCCCGTATTTGCAGAACATTTTAAGAGCGCGGGAAATAAGCCCATGCTGCTCATTGAACCGGGCAGCGCGCTTGCCGGCGATTGTATGCGCTTTTGCGCAAAGGTGGTTAATATTAAAGAAGTCCGTGGCAAAGCAATCGCTACGCTGCTTGGCAGTATTTACAATATCAACCCTACGCTAAACAAGAAAAATCCTCCCATTGAGGTTATTCCGATGGGAGAGGAGCAGAAAGAGTATACCGATTTGGATTTTGGCGGATTTACTTGTATCGAATCCGATTATCTCTACCGCCATTATGACGGTAAATTGGCAAAAGGGGATGTTGTGGTGTTCGGCAATGTAGGCTCGTATTCCGTTGTTCTGAAGCCGCCGTTTATTCTCCCCAATTTCCCCATAATAGAAATTTCTGAAGGACAAGTCGAAATTATTAAAAGAGGTGAAACGTTTGACGACTTGTTTAGCACCTTTGCATTTTAGGAGATTGTTATGTGGTATCTGATAAACAGGTTTTTGAAAAGATTTTTTGACATTGTCATTTGCTCCGTCGCAATGATAATCCTTATTCCTGTTTGGATTATCGTTGCGATTGCTATTAAATGTGACAGCAAAGGCCCGGTTTTTTTTGTGCAGGAAAGGTTGACCAAGGACGGACGTCGGTTTAAGATGTATAAGTTCCGCACGATGGTCGTAAACGCGGAGAGCATGGGGGCAGGGCTGTTCAACTATGAAAACGACCCTCGCATTACGAAAATAGGCCGGTTTTTGAGGGACAGCAGCATCGACGAGCTGCCCCAGGTCTGGAACGTGGTTAAGGGCGATCTTTCCATAGTGGGCCCCAGGCCCTGCGTGACCTACGAGCTTGGAGATTACGCCACCTTAAACAAGAAATACAAGAAACGCTTTGAGGTCCGCGGCGGTATTACCGGCCTTGCTCAGGTAAAGGGGAGAAACGAAAATTCGTGGGACGAGAAGATTACATACGACAACCAATATATAGAGCTGTTCAAAAAGCAAGGCATATGGCTCGACATAAAAATAATTTTGGAAACGGTGGCGCAGGTTTTCAAAAAACAAAATATCTATGAAGTAAAAGAAGACGAAAGCATGAGCCATATGGAGGCCGCAAGATTAGCACAGGAAGAAATTATCCGAATTGCCCATTTGCCCGATGAAAAATCAGAGAAAAATACGAAAATTTTAAATTAAGAGGAAAGCGCTATGAAAAAAGACGTTTCAAATAGATTTGTTTGGTACAAGGGCGAAATTATAAGTGTTAACGACGCTAAGATAAACATCCTTGCCCCGACTGCCCAGTTTGGTCTTAATGTGTTTGAAGGTATCCCTTGCTACTGGGATGATGAAGAAAGGCAGCTGTACGCTTTTCGTTTGAACGACCACTATGATAGGCTTATCCGTTCGGCAAGGCTCATTGAGATCAGCTGCCCTTACACAAAAGAGGACTTCAAAAAAGCGCTTGTTGACGTTGTGAAAGCAAACGGATATTATGAAGACCTTTCCGTTCGTCAAACGCTGTTTGTTGACGGATTCGGCTCTTGGGGCTCTGCCGAGCCCGTAGATATGTTTGTCGCTCCCATTCCAAAAGCGAGGACCGGCTTGGAGTACAATAAAAAGGGGCTAAACTGCTGTGTTACATCCTGGAGAAGAATTTCCGACACAACGCTCCCGCCGAGAATTAAGTGCGGGGCAAACTACATAAACAGCCGCGCCGGCCAAAGGGAGGCGCTTCGCAACGGGTACGACACATGTATTTTCCTTAACGAGGCCGGCAAGGTTTCGGAAGGTCCCGGCGCTTGCTTCTTTATGGTTGTCAAAGGAACCCTCGTGACTCCCATGCTTACGGACAGCGTTCTTGAAAGCATAACGAGAGACACCGTTATCAAACTTGCCAAAACAAAAGAGATTAACGTTTTGGAAAGGACGGTTGACAGAACCGAGCTTTACACTTGCGATGAGGCTTTCCTTTGCGGCTCTGCTATGGAAATTACCCCCGTGCTTTCTGTCGACAAGTATGCCGTGGGAAGCGGTAAAGCAGGGAAGATTACAACGGAGCTTCGCAAGCTTTACCTTGAAGCGGCAAGAGGAAGGAACGACTCGTTTAAGAATTGGGTAACGCCGATATATTGATTGATGCTGGGTGGTTGACGGTGGAAAGAAGTTTTGTGGACGGTCTTGTATCGGTTATTATACCGGTATATAATGCTGAAAGATATCTTGAGAGCACCTTGGATTCAGTATTTAATCAGACTTATAAGGATATTGAAATCATTTTGGTGGACGATTGCTCTGCGGATAATTCGGCAGAAATAATTAAAAGTTATCGCGACAGGTATCCAAATGTAATTTATCGCCGTCAGGAATATAATATGGGCGCCGCAGTCGCACGCAACACAGGTATAGAAATCGCCAAAGGCAGATACATCGCTTTTTTAGATAGCGATGATCTGTGGTTGCCGGACAAAACAGAAAAGCAGCTGATGTTTATGAAGGAACGCAACATTGCTTTTTGCTTCACGGCATATAGTATGTTTACCGATGATCAAGATGTCATCACCGACAAAATAAAAATAAAGCCAAAGGTAGAATATAACGATTTATTAAAAAAAACATATATTGCTACACCAACTGTAATAATTGACCGCTACTTGATCGGGAATAAGCCTATGCCGTTGCGTAGAACCGGACAAGATTACGCGTATTGGATGCTGTTATTAAGACAAGTAGATGCCTACGGGATAGATGAACCTCTTGTCAGAGTGCGGCGCAGACAAGATTCCTTATCTAAAAATAAACTTCAAAATATAGTCGATATTTGGGAAGTGCAAACCGGCCAGGAGAAATTATCGCCTATTTACGCAGCATTTAATGTCGGGTGTTATATTTTTAATGCTGTTATTAAACGATATTTCAGGGGTTAATTATATAAACAGTAGTTTTAGGGAAGCTGGCACAGGCGCTTTATGCGCTTACGCTGTTGCTGCGAAGGATGTCCTTCCTTTGTGATTCGGCGGCAATCCGACTCGTCACCTATTTTTTAAACTGATAGAATGGAGACCGCTGTAATGATGAAAATTTCAGATAGACTGATACATGGCGAGGCAAAGCTGTCGGTGGTCGGTCTTGGCTATGTCGGCATGCCGGTTGCCGTCGCCTTTGCCGATGCGGGGATTCAAGTAATTGGGTTTGATACTAACAAAGAGAAAATAGCCCTGTACCAATCAGGCATTGACCCGACTCAGGAAGTTGGCGATGACGCCATTAGGCGCACTACCGTTGATTTTACTGCTGATGAATCACGTCTGCGAGAGGCATTATTTCATGTTGTCGCCGTCCCAACCCCGATTAATCAAAACCACACGCCGGATTTATCTCCCGTTATCGGAGCCAGTGAAATTGTCGGGCGCAATCTCAGCGAGGGTAGCATTGTTGTGTTTGAATCAACGGTATACCCTGGCGTAACAGAAGATATTTGCAAACCGATTCTGGAAAGAGAATCCGGTTTGCAATGTGGCGTCCATTTCAAAATCGGATATTCCCCGGAAAGAATTAACCCCGGCGATAAAGTCCACCGCCTTGAGAATATCAAAAAGATCGTATCCGGCATGGATGAAGAGTCGTTGGAAGAAATCAAAAAGGTGTATGATTTAATTATTAAAGTCGGAACATATCCCGTGTCTACAATAAAAACGGCTGAAGCAATCAAGGTGGTTGAAAATAGTCAGCGGGATATCAATATCGCTTTCATGAACGAGCTCGCCATGGTATTTGACCGTATGGGTATTGATACCTCTGAGGTTATCGATGGTATGAATACAAAATGGAATGCGCTTGGCTTCCGCCCCGGTCTTGTTGGCGGACATTGCATCGGTGTTGACCCCTATTATTTCACGTATGAAGCGGAAAGACTCGGCTACCATAGCCAAATTATCCTCTCCGGTAGAAAAGTAAATGACGGTATGGGTACGTTTGTTGCCGATGCCGCAATTAAGCAAATGATTCTCGCAGGTAAGACCGTTCGTTCTGCCAAAGTGGTCATCCTTGGCCTGACTTTTAAGGAAAATTGTTCCGACACGAGAAACAGCAGGGTCAATGATATTATTAAACGGCTAAATGAGTATGGTATCCAGCCGATCATAGTTGATCCGTGGGCTAATGAAAAAGATGCCATGCGCGAGTATAACGTCTCTCTGACGAAGTTGGAGGACGTTAAAGATGCCGATTGCGTAATTTTGGCCGTTGCCCACGATGAATTTAAGAGCATGTCACTCTCGGATATTGATAAGTTGTTTTCAGATATGCCAAACAATGAGAAAGTGTTGATTGACGTTAAAGCTATACTAAACAAAAAGGCAGCGCAAACAGCGGGATATAGATACTGGAGGTTGTAAAAAGAGGACTGTAATGCCGCCGG
>ENA-UOYA01001019-UOYA01001019.1-activated-sludge-metagenome-genome-assembly--contig:-NODE-1019-length-32209-cov-6.671581_pt1 | contig 32209 bp, 24 predicted proteins | sample MGYA00238163_ERZ764804 | MGnify/ENA primary metagenome ERZ764804 (study PRJEB28919, sample SAMN05720223) | activated sludge metagenome | isolation source: Anaerobic digester | place: Hong Kong... | reverse complement strand
CGCGACCTACAGCTTGGAAGGCTGTCGCTCTACCAACTGAGCTACTCCCGCAATTTTTTTAAAGAACACTTACTATTTTATTTAAGTTTTTAAACCTTACCCTTAATAGCATGGGCGATATTCATTTCCAATGAATGTCTTTATGTTCCATCCTCGCGAATAAATCGCTTTGAAAGCGATCATCATCTTAATAGGATGTGTAAGTGGGCAGAGAAGGGTTCGAACCTTCGTACACTCACGTGAACAGATTTACAGTCTGTCGCCTTTAACCACTCGGCCATCTACCCAAATAATAAGAGCCGAAGGAGGGATTCGAACCCCCGACCCACTGATTACAAATCAGTAGCTCTGGCCAACTGAGCTACTTCGGCTTAAGTCTCTTATTTTTTATAAAAAGAACGCTCCATCTGTTTTTCAAATGGAGCGCAATACTATACAAAAAAAATAAATTGGCAAATTATTTATTGAAAACTTTTAATGCAAACGCATTTTTTCTTTCTGTTTTTTTATTTGACGGCTTACAGAGTCCAAAGCTAAGTCTGTGCTCTCCTCAAATTTCTTAGATGTTTCAGTTACAAAAATTGTTTTTCCGGGAACATGTACCTTCACTTCCACCGTTTTATCTTTTACAGTTTCATTACTATCGAGTTTTAAAAATACTTCTACATTGATAATTTTATCGAAGAATGTTTCTAATTTCTGAAGTTTCTTTTCAATGAATTCTCTTAGTTTAGAATCGGCCTCAAAACTTACTGCATGAATGACTAAGTTCATAATTTTCAAAATTTTAAAGGTTAATAAATTGTTCATTTAAATTTATGAAATTATTTACGAGAATGACAAACTAAATGTTGTAATAAAATTTAAAATACTGAACATTTAACGAGCGTTGTAGCTATTTCGCTACAATCAATTTTTGAGTGAATGTTTTTGCAGTAGTAACAACCTGAACAGTATAAATACCTGCTGTCAGATAATCAAAAGTATATTGCCCTGAATTTCCACCTACACCTACTATTTTTCCGGTCAGATCGTATACCAAAACGCGTTGAATTTTAGTCTTAGTTTGAACACACAATTTCCCTTGGGTTGGATTAGGATAAAGTTGAAGTGTTATATCGTCTTTTTGAACAGGAAGAATGGCGTTGGGAGCATCGGTTACACATTTATCTCTGCCATCCATTTGGGTAAGCCCTGTCGCTAATGAATCTAGCCAAGGTTGAAGTTGTTTTTGCAACGTTGAACTATTGCTGTTCCAGTGATATGAAAACTTTCCATAATCATCTGGAGCAGTTGGGGAACTGCAAAATGAATTCCCTCCGGTTAGTGTTCCAATGATTTGTTGTTGGGCATTAAATATAGCAGAACCTGAAGAACCTTCTTCCGTTATCCCCCATCCAGATGCCGTTTGTTTCCAAACTACCTGCCAATGTGTATCATTCTTGTTTCCTCCCCACGATGTTGATGTAGCTTGAGTTCCAAATTTTGATATCTTTTTTATATCGGCACTTGGATGATGTATTCCAATTCCACTATCTGGCACTATGTTTTCGGCATTCCAACCGGCATAATAAGTATTATATAACGAATCTGGACGTTTTTTCAGCTTTACTAATAGAAAATCTGAACCATTATCACCTCCTTGATCTTGACTATAAGCAATTCTACTACTTCCTACAAGAAAATCATCTACAATTGCTGAATCTGAATTAGGATTCGTACAATCAGCGGATTCATAATTAAAGTAGAATGTCCATTGATTAAAATCAGTACTGGATGCATAGCCTCCATTGGATTTAATTCCGCAATGATCGGCAGTTAATAAAAAAGGGGTACAATCGTTACCGGTGTTATTTACCATAGTGCCTGAACACCAGCCAAATTCATTGCCTGTTTTTACTAATATTCTAGCAACGGCTCTTTTCTGATTTTGCCAATTGTCGCCTTCCGGGCAATTTACATTAACCTCACAATTTTGGGAAGAACCAAATTCGGGGGTGCTCCTTTTCTTTATCGGCACAAGTTGTTGCGCAACTCCTATTTCGCTAATATGTAGCTCGTCAGCATATGCATTTTCACCAGGAGAATATTCTACAATCATTTCTGCTCCATTAAACAACCCCAATGAATTGTAACCATTATCCGTGTTATTTACTGAGGTAAAGGCGCCAATCCATTCTGTTTTATTTCTTGAATAGATATGTAATGTAGATCCTGGAGTTAAACGAAAGCGATCAAAATAAGGCACTAGTCCTTTGGCGCCTGAAATTTCAATTTTGAATAAATAACAAACATCCCTCCCTACTTGTGTTTTTACACCTTGTTCAATTAAATTGATATCAGTAGGTACACAAATGCCCATGCGCGGATAGGCGCCATGCTTTGTGCTTAAAACAGTAGGGGGTAATGCAGGTAAAGGATACGTCTGTAATGGTAAAGCCATTAATTCTTGTTCCGATAAATTGAAACCAAGCGGGATGAGAGATCTATCGATTTGTGCAAAAGATGAAGTATAAATGAATAGTCCAATAAAATAGAGAGATAACCGTTTCGTAAATAACATAATGTGGATTTCTGATCAAATAATTAGTCTACTATTACCCTAGTAAATATGAAAATTCTGCGCAATATTCTTTTGGTATTAACAATTTCGTTGCTTAGCCTTATTGCAATTACGGGTGCGCTTACATTTATTTTTCAAGACAAATTAAAACAATTTGCCATTAATCAAGTCAATGAGCAAATTAAGGTGCCTATTATCGTGAAAGGAGGTATTGATGTTTCTTTTTTCAAGAATTTCCCAAACGTTTCTATTTCCTTAAAAGAAGTTACCATTAACGATCCATTGCGCAAAAATCAGGACCTGTTAAAGTTGAATGAAGTTTCACTGTTAGTGAACATAAGTGAAGTAATGAGTGAAAAACAATCGCTTCGAAAGATCATCTTTAACAAAGGTCAAATTTATTTATTGGAAGACGGTTACGGCAAAACTAATTTTGACATTTTAAAAAAGACAAATGAAAATTCATCGAGCTCAGAACTTCAGCTAAAGTCTGTCATCTTAAAAGATGTTGCTTTAGTATGGCATAGTATTCCTTCTCAAACTAAATTTTCAGCTACTATCGATAAAGCTGAATTACATGGCGACTTCGGGAAAACAAATTTTGGTTTAGGATTAGATGCCAATTTTAATTGGAACTATTTTATATACAAACGAGATACGTTTTCTGTTTTCAAAAAAACCGCATTGGCATTTGCTTTTCAAATCGATAAAACTTCTAAAATTACTGATATTAAACCGTCAGTACTTCGTATTGAAAAAACAGAAATAAGTGTTGCTGGAAAACTAAATAATAGCAATAAGGCGTATAATGACTTGCAAATTACTGCCTCTTGTAAAGGCGATAAAATGGCCGATCTACTCTCCTTACTTCCGAATTCATTACAGGAAAAACTCTCAGGTGCTAAGGGTGATGGTGAATATGCCATACATCTAAAAGTAGAAGGGAAAAGTGGCAGCGGGAATGCGCCTCAGGTGAAGTTAAATGGCTTTTTAAAGAATGGAGAAATCGAGTTAAAGCAGCTCAAAAAGTCAATAACAGAGGTAAACACCGAGTTGAACTATGACAGCAAAACGGATGTTTTTAGCATTGCCACATTCAAAGCTAATTACGATGAAAAACCTATCAATTTTTCTTTGAAAGTAAAAGATTTTAAATCTGCGCCTGAATTTGATTTAACAGCAAATGGAGTACTGAATCTGCAAGCCATACAATCGTTTATTCCTGAACAATATGTACAGAATGCAGAAGGAGAAATTGATTTTAAGAATTTCAAACTTTCAGGGCAACTGGATGAAAACAGAAAACTAATAGCTACAAGTTTAAAGGGCGGTGGAAAATTCACGTTTAAAGAAGCTGAAGTACAGGCCAATGATGTAACCTATGGTAATATTAATGGTGTTTTGGAATATGAGCACGATCATTTAGATGCAACGAATGTTACGGCCAATTTCCTTACTACTGATTTTCTTTTCAATGGGAAAATCGACAATCTAGTTCCATATATTATTGAGAAAATTAAACGAGAAAATAATACCCCATTAGTTTTAGATGGAAGTTTGAGCATTAAGCAATTCAACCTAACGAATATGTTGAAAGCCTTTAAAAAAGAAGAAGACAAGAAAGGCAGCGATAAAATCGATATCCGCGAGATATTTAATATGGAAGGTAAATTAAGCCTTTCTGTAGCTAAGTTTCAGTACAATAAAATTGTTGTTGAAGATATTACTGTGGATGTTGGACTCACTCCGGGCACCTTAATGCTTAAGCGTTTTGATGCGCGTGGAATGGGAGGTACCATTCATCATAGTGGACTCATCTCATTCAGCAATAATCGCGAAATGATAATGAATGGAACACTTAATTTTAGTGGTGTCGAAATTCCGCAAATTTTTGAGCAGGCAGAGAATTTTGGTCAGACAACTTTGACTTCAAAAAATATTAAAGGCGAAATAAAAGCGGATGTGGATTATCGTGTTGTGTTCGATGATTATAAGAATATCAACATGGATAAAATTAATGCCACGTTGAATTGCAGCATTTTGAAAGGAGAACTGATCAATTTTGAACCCATTAAGGTGGCATCAAAGTTTATTCGAGTCGAGGAGTTAAATCATATCTATTTTTCTGACTTAAAGAATCAGTTATTGATTAAGAACAGTACGATTGAAATTCCAAAATTTGAAATACAGTCTTCTGCCATTAATGTATTGTTAAATGGTTCGCACAGTTTCGATAACGATATCGATTATCACATTAAAGTTAATCTTAGAAAGCTTTTGGCGAATAAGTTCAAGAAGAACAATACAAACGAGTACATCGAAGAAGATCCTTATGAAGGTACGAATCTGTTCCTTTCGTTAAAAGGAAACATGTCGAACCCAACGGTAAAATACGACAAACAATATGCCGATCAAAAGGTCAGTGATGACTTTAAAAAGGAAAAGGAAAACCTGAAGACATTGTTCAAGAAAGAAACAGTTAAAACAGAAACAAAAGACAAAACCAAGGAAGACAAATATTTTGATACACGAGATAAGCCTAAGTTTATTGAACTGGACGAAAACCCATAAAAAAAGCTCTTCCGAAAAAAAATCGGAAGAGCTTTTTGGGGAATAAAACAAATTAAAAACTGTTTGAAATAAACACCTTCTTTCGGATGTACCTGCCATTATTATTCCTTACTTGCACAATCAGATATGCTGCTTCAATATCTAGGATAGCTCTTGTATATATTGCATTTCGCTGAAACGTATCATTAAATAGTTCCTGCCCTAGTAAATTGTATACCTGAATTTTCGCATCTACATTTTTCAATTTACTGAAATCAATTGCCATTTTATTACCAAATGAAAATATATTCAAATCTTGCTCTTCGGTGATATTATTAATCGAAGTAGTTGACGATTGAACAGTAATTATTTTTGATGTATTAGCCACACAGCCTGATGAATTTGTTACGGCTAATGAAACATTGTACGAACCGGAGGATGAATAGGAATGAACAACGTTTTGAAGTCCGGTTGCAGAAGAACCATCCCCAAAATCCCAATCATAAGAATTCACATTATGCGTTGTTGCAGTGAAAGTAATCGGCTCACTAACAGCAACGGAAGCCTTACTTGTATTCATAGCTACTTGGATTGGTGAAGCACCATCAATTGAAATCAATTGAGTAACAGAATAGTTATTGGCATCTGTTAAAACCAAATTGTAATTGCCCTTAGGTAAACTAAGATGCAGTGGGTTAGTACGATTGATTATTCCGGACTGAATAATTGCATTAGCTGTATCTTTAAGAATGAAATTCCAACTTGCGCTTCCTTCTTGCTTAACATCTAAGTTGCCCTTAGTGGAACAAGATGCATTTTTCGTGGTGATATCAATAGGAGGCGTAAAATGGATTACAAATCTATCCGGTAAATCAGTGGTGCTTGCTGAAAAAGGATAAGAATCGTTCGCTCTCATATCCTGCATTGAGCCGGTTTTTGTATCTTCTAAGAAAATATAACTTGTAGGGTCAAAACTACTGATATTACTCACTTTAAGTTGATATTGACCGTTTGTGCCAACAAACATACTCATAGGAACATTGGGGCTTTGAGCAATTGAAGGAAGTGTATTTACAGAAGCCATTTTAGAACCATCAATCACAGTAAATAAAGTAGGCTGATTGTAATTCCCAATTATTTTAAATCCATCATAATCGTTGTCGTAATTATTAGTTGCCATAGGATTAAAATTGATCTCTGTTTTATCAGCAAATCCATTTCCAACGAGATCAATAACCAATTTTTCAGCACTATTTTTGTAAAAAGATGCAGTTGATGTGGTTTGGCGATTAGCATTTAAAAACTGAAGATTTGTAGCTGCATTAGTATGCACCATAAAACCTTGTCCAATGGCGAGCACATCATTTACATTTATGGGTTGATATGTTCCTTTATACGAACCATTTGATACCCACATATAGCCAATGTTATCAATATTAGCATCACCACCATCCCACTTATATGGTGACGGGAAAGGATTTCCTACCAAGTGCATACCTGAACTTGTTGAAGTATACGCTGGATTATATACACCTGCAGCCGGTGTAGGGTTAGGTACAGAAGTATACGCACTTTTCGTAAGCGCATAACTCACCGAATTTAAGTTTGGAACACCACTTATACTAAGTGTTTGTCCCGAATTGACAATGGCAGAATAACCTCTACCATTTTCGGTGTTTCCGCTTCCTTTTACAAACCAACCAGACTGAGAGCAGTTAAAAAGAAATGAAGCATTCTCTCTCCATTCAAAAAGAGTTCCGTATGGAGAGTTAGTAGCTATATTATTCGCATCACAGCTTGGCTTAGGAACGATTTGTCCTGATCCTGAAGGACCAATTTCACTCAATTCGCTTAAAGGCATTGCATTTATTGGTATTGAAATATAATGCTGTCCGGATGCTCCGCCAATATATCGCTCCACGATTACATTTCCTGAGAAAGAACCAGCAGTTGGACTCGTAAAATTATCGAAGTAAGCTGTATTTGTGGCATCCGATTTAAGTGTAATAGCCCCATTATTATTCACATTACCATTTTTCAACGTTAATGCTTTATTTACAGAAATATTTGCAGATGTGGCAAGTGATACACCTGAAGAATTATTATCAATAACGAGTTGATCTGCAACAATATTTCCGGTAACGTTTTGTAAAGTATTCCCATTCAGCACTAATTCGCCAGAACCTATCGTTAAAGCGGCTGAACCAGTACCCCCAACGAGGTCTTTACACACAGCCAAATTGCCATTTAAAGTAACATTTGCATTGGCATCTATGGTTAATTGACCAACTTGTTTTCCACTAATAGGTACTATAGGATCATTAACTACATCCGGAATTATGACATCAGCGCCACAATTATTTGGCCCCCCAATTGGTGATGAAGGAGTCCAATTTGAACTTGTTGTCCAATCGGTTCCAGATGTTCCATTCCAAGTATAGGAACAACTTGAAACAATTACTGTTGTTGACGTTGATGCAATACAACCATTTGTACCATACACTGAATAAGTGATATTTGTAGAACCGATTGCAAGTGCACTTACTGTTCCGTTCGCATCAACAGTAGCTACCGATGGATTACTGCTTGTCCAACTATAATTCGGATATTTGACAATTACTACTCCTGATCCTCCTGCTCCACCATTTCCCGCCAAGCCCCAATTACCCCCGCCACCGCCACCACCACCTGTGTTTGCAGCTCCAGCAGTTCCATTTGTAGTCAGTAAAGAATTATTTCCTCCTGAACCTCCTCCTCCTACACCACCTGGATATTGAGTTCCACTTGCACCATTTCCTCCACCACCTCCACCGGCATACACAACTGAAACACCGGTAATACTATTGCTAATACCTGCTCCGCCTGCAGATCCTGCAGAAGTCGCATCAGCTCCTGCAGCACTTGCACCTCCTCCTCCACAACCATAGTTTCCGGAACTAATTTGATTTCCACCTTTATTTCCTTGTCCAGCAGTTCCATTTCCACCTACTTTATTATTTGATCCACCACCACCAGACCCACCACTTCGCCCAACGCGAGCATTACCACCTCCACCACCTCCTCCGATGGCTGTTAGCGTTCCAAAAACACTATTTCCGCCATCACCGCCATCATTGGTAGTTCCTCCAGCGCCTCCTGCTCCAACGGTATAGGTTACTCCAATACCTGCGGTAAGTGCATAAGATGTATTATAGATTACACCACCTGCTCCTCCACCTCCACCTCTATTTGATCCACCACCACCACCACCTGCTACCACTAGAACTTCTGCGTTTCCACTTGTTGGGGGCGTAAAAGTTGATGTACCAACTGTAGTAAATTTTTGAAAAACAGTGGTTGGAGTATTTCCACCTAAAGAAAGTTGAGTTCCGGGACAAATTGCACCCGTATTTCCGGTGATTGGATTCACTGTGGGGGTAGGTAAAATTGTAAAGACACCTGTTGCAGTCCTGCTTGGACTAACACAACCTGTTGTTGTATTATAGCCCTCAGCATAATAAGTTATTGTTCCACCGGCCGCAGGTGGAGTTACAGAAAAATTACTCGCACTTGCAGAACTTCCCAAAAGCGAACCTAAGCCTGTTGGTGCAGTGAACCAGCGAATCGTTCCGCCCGTACTAGTTCCGTTTAGATTATAAGCATAAGCACAGCCATTCGTTGTTCCTGAAGGGCTGACTGCTGTTGGTACAGAAGGCAAAGGGTTTATGGTTAAATTTGTGCTACTTGTAACTGTACCTGCAGTTGTAGTTACAACAATTGGACCTGATGTTGTAGATGGAACTGTAATTGTTATAGTTGTTGAAGTAGACGCTGTAACTGTTGCTGCTACACCATTAACTGTAACGGAAGTAATAATTTTAGAGCCACCAAAACCATGAAAATAATCACCTGTGATGGTCACACTTGCCCCATTATTACAAACTTGTGCTGGAGAAAATGAACTAATTATAGGAGCTGGCATTGTATACGTAAAAAACAACATTCCATTCGCTCCGGCACCTCCATTCGCAGCTGTAATTAAATTATTAGAATAGCCTCCCCCTCCGCCTCCGCCTGCAAATGGTGAACTTACCGTTGGTTGAGTAGCCGCAGTTCCATTGCCTGTTCCACTAGGCCTTCCCTGCCCTCCATTTCCTCCATTGTTAAGACCACCAGTTCCACCTGTACTTGTAGCAACCGGTGTACCGCCAGGATTCAATGTTCCGGCACCACCACCACCACCTCCTCCTCTACTCCCTCCACCATTAGAGCTTGTACCTCCATTTTGAGCTCCCGCAGTTGGTGTGCAAGCGCTCGCTAATCCTCCTGGAGCCGTTCCGGTTCCATTATTTCTACCACCACCTACAGCTATAACATTAGTTGAATACGTAAATGAAGTGTTACCTCCCGCAACAGACTGTGTAGTATTGCTTATTCCTCCGGCACCACCGGCACCAACAGCATAAGGTATCGTTCCTGCAGGCACACTTGAGAATGTGTTTGTGGCATATGCACCACCACCACCTCCTCCTCCTCCATTGCCGCAAATTACACAGTTTGGCCGACCGGCACCACCTCCACCTCCTCCCCAAGCTTCAACTTTTAGTGTTGAAAGCGTAAACCCGGTTGGGACAATAAAATTCCCTGCTCCGGGAGTTACAATAATTTCTGTAATTATAGATTGAGCTTCTATAGTATGAAAAACAAAAAAAAGACAAAAACTAAAAAATAACTTTCTATGTATTTCTAGTAAGTAGTAAATGTTTTCTTTCATAAATATTGGTTTTGGTTAACCTAATTTATACTATATGTTTAACAGTTACAAGTATTATTAGTTTTATTCAACAAATGTATCTATCTCAATTCCAACCTACTATTAATAATAAAACAAAAGAAAAGGCATAAAAAAAGGCGGAATGAATTCATTCCGCCTTTTTTTAGTTACTTTACAATTGACTAAAAGTCGTCAACTGAAATATTCTTTTTATAAGCCTCAGAAGCTTGCCAGTTAGATTCAATACGAACTTCAAATTTCAAGAAATCATATACTCCAAGTGTAAAAGTTACATCTTTAACTAACCATTGTTTGTAGCTTACGTTATCAACACGGCTTTCATTTTTAAATGCACCAAATTTATAATCCAAAATGAATCGCATTTGTTCTGCATCTTCTTTTGGTCCTTCTAAAAGTACTTTCACAAAACGATCATCGTCATTAAAAATATAGTTTACACGCGTTAAACGAACATTGCCAATTGTCATATCGTCATTTACAACATAATAAGTATTCTTTGTAAGAGCATTCTTATCTTTAGTAAACTCCAATTTTTTACCGTTTACATAAATAGAATCTTTCGGTGCTCCCCAAGGAATATTTCGGAACTGAGTAACATTTTTTTCATCGTTTTGCGAAAAAGCGACAAAGAAAAACAGCATAAAAACAGCAGATAATAAGTGCTTCATTGTTTATTGTTTTGTGAAATAATAAATGCGAATATCATGAAATAGTGCAAAGTGAAATATTAAATTATTCCCAATTAAGACTATTTGTGTGGAAAAAAATACACTTTATGCTACACTTCGCGAGTTGGATACCGGTGAAGTTTGAATAATGCGATATACAATCATAGATAACAACCCTAGAACTAAAGAACACACCAAAGTATAAATGAGCCAATTAGGATATTGAAAATAATAGAACCAATTCAGTCCTAATAAGATAGCCGCTAAACGCAAATATTCGCCATAAATAGCCCACTTCTTATTTTCAAATAGCCCACCAATAACTTCAATTGAAAAAATAATGAGTCCCGCAAATAGTAATTTATAAGGCAATGTTAGTGTTGGATATTTAACCAAAAACATCACCGAACCCATTAACACGATTCCGAATTGCACTACAGCATAAATTCGTGCACTAGATTTCGTGTCTTTATCATATTTAAGCATATCGGGGCTAGGAGGCAAAATCACATCTTCCTGCATAGAAACAGGGTTCCAACCCGGTTTACGGAAAATTAAAGCCAACTTGGCTCCTACGCCATCCACTAATTTCATTTTATCCCAAAGCTCTGTATAAAAATGAACATTCGCCCATGCAGGGTTCCAACTGCCAAAAGTTTTGGTGATTCCGTATCTTATTTTTTCGTTTTCATCTTCAGCTTGAAACGTTCCAAAGAGCCTATCCCAAATCATAAACATACCTGCATGATTGCGATCAATGTATTTCGGATTGATGGCATGGTGAACACGGTGGTGCGAAGGTGTATTGAAAATATATTCAAACCAACGCGGCATTTTATCGATATACTCGGTATGAATCCAAAATTGATACACAAGATTTATACCGGCAACTGATCCTAAGATAATAGGACTAAAACCTAACAAAGCCAATGGCAAGAACAAATAAAAAGCAATAAGACTGTGAAACCAAGGCTGTCTAAGGGCAACTGTTAAATTATATTCTTCGCTCTGATGATGAACAATATGCGCCCCCCAGAACAAACTCACTGTATGTCCCCATCGATGCGACCAATAGTATATGAAGTCATACAATACCAAGCATACAAAAAACACCAGCACACTATCAGGCAACTTGAAGAACGCAAAATGATCATAGGTCCATACATACGATCCAAAAACTAACACCTTAGTTAAAGTTCCTACTACCTGACTTCCTATGCCTAAAGAAAGGTTAGTAATGGAATCGTTTAGTCGGTATCTATTTTGATGCTTAAAGTAATTAATAAGCAATTCAAGGCCGATAAGAATGAAAAAGGCTGGAATTGAATATAACACGATGGCTCCTTTCATATAATTGTTGTTTATTCTTTATACTTCGAAACTACAATTACGGCTGAAAAAAATCGAGCAAATAAATATCTTTCGGATCTTTTTCAACCAATAGCTATGCGTTTACCTTTCATCGTCCTGTTTTTGTGTGCATTCATTGCACAAACTTCTTATTGCAACGATTCCATTGTTTGTCATATCTCGGATATTGGCGGACATTATCGCGAACATAACGTAGACTTCGATACCTTGAAATTGGACATTCGCTTTAACCCTTTATTAGGTGAGGTTTCAGGGAAAGAGTTATTAAGCTTCAAACCCATACAGCCAATTGTTGATAGCCTATTTTTGGATGCTCCCGGCATTACCTTTAATTCTATAATGATTAACGATCCGCGTGTAAACATTACATTCTCAACAACTAAAGAAGGGGTTAGCATCCGTTTCTCGAAGTCATTAAATTGGAACAGGAGCTACAAAATTACCATCGACTATAAAGCAACACCACGAAGAGGGCTTTATTTCATTGGTTGGAAGGATGAACGCAATTTATCGCGAAAACAAATTTGGACGCAAGGACAAGGCATCGATAACCGTCATTGGTTTCCGTGTTATGATGATGTAAATGATAAAGTGATTACTGAAACAAATATCACTTTCGACAAAGCATATACAGTGATATCGAACGGCTTACTTACACTTTCTAGAATCAATCCAGATAACACCAAAACATGGCAGTATCGCATGTCGAAGCCACATTCACCATATTTAGTGATGTTAGCCATTGATAAATATGCTTACAAAGATTATCCTTCAAAAAGTGGAATAACTAGCCGTCAGTATTATTATGCCGATCGTCCGCAAGATGTGGCATCTACTTATCAATACTCATCAGAAATGATGGATTGGTTGCGCAAAGAACTGCAAGTGCCTTTCCCTTGGACATCTTATGCGAATACGCCAGTTCAGGATTTTATGTTTGGAGCTATGGAGAATACAACATCGACCATTTTTGGCGATTTTTATTTGCATGATTATAGAGCGAATCAGGAACGCGGTTATGTTAGCACCAATGCGCACGAACTCACGCATCAATGGTTTGGCGATTACATAACAGAATGGAGTGCTACTCATCATTGGTTGCATGAAAGTTTTGCAACTTACTATGCAAAGCAATTTTGCGCCACTGTTTACGGTCAAGACCAATACGAATGGACAAAATACAACGAAAGTTTACAAGCCATTAATGCCGATAAGAACGATAATTATCCTGTTGCGCATTCCCGCGCAGGAAGCTCTCGTCATTACCCGAAAGGCAGTTTTGTGATTGATATGTTGCGGTATGTTGTAGGCGATTCTATTTACAGAAAGTGCATCACAAAATACTTAGAAAAGCATGCCTACGGAATGGTGGATACACATGATTTCTATCGCGCATTCATGGAAACAGCAGGCATTAATTTAGATTGGTTCTTTGAAGAGTGGATTTACAAAAGCGGAGTGCCGGAATTCACCGTAGCCTATCAAACCGATTCAAGCGCTGTACGTATTTTTGTTGCGCAGACACATAAAAAAGACTCCTTAATTAAGGACTTCAGAATGCCTGTAGATATTGAAGTGTACACACAAAACGGAGAAAAGATCAAACAACGCTTTTTAATCAGTAGAACACTGGATACATTTTCAATTCCCGTAAAAGCAAACACACAAACTGAATTTGTTGTTTTTGACCCCGGTTACAATGTGCTAAAGACCCTTAAATTTCAAAGAAGTTATAATGAACTAATCGCTCAAGCCGCGAAAAGCAAAAATATGATTGATCGTTATTTAGCTATTGTTGCTTTGAAAGATACTGCCGTTGCCAGAAAACAATCCGATCTCATTAAACTGTATGAAAGCGAAAAAGCAATTTATATCAAACAAGAAATTATTGCACAGTTAGGAAAAGCACATAATGAAGAGGCTAAAAAATTACTTGTAAAAGGTCTAAAAGAGGAGCATTTCATGGTCAGACGAGCAGTTGTTGAAAGCATTGACACAATTGATACTGAACTCATTCCTGAACTTGAAAAAATGTTGAACGACACCTCGTATGTAAACATTGAAATGGCTTTACGAAAATTAGAAAAGCAGTTCCCAAATCAGGCTAAAGTGTACTTCGAGAAAACAAAAGAGATACATGGTATTTCTGAAAATGTTCGTATTGCTTGGTTGGAATTACAAATTAAAGAAGCATCAAACCCGCTAATGAAGGAGCTAGTTGATTATACTTCTTTGAGTTACGAATTCAGAACACGTTTAAGAGCAATGGAATCGTTGCAACGAGTGGGATTCTATAATGAGCAGCTTGTGATCAATTTGGTTGATGCATCCTTAAATCCAAACGCAAGATTAGCCGGTCCGGCCGAGCGTACCATTACAAAATTTGTAAAAGAAGATACATTCAAAACAATACTAACAAATTATATAAGCAGTAAAAACTGGGAAAATTGGCAAAGTGAAATCTTAGCCAAGTGGAAAAAGTAATCGGTGAAAAAGATATTTCAATCCTATAAAACCCTTCCTACAGATGTTTGGTGGCTTTTGGGTGCCGATGTAGCATTACAACTCATTAATGCTGCATTTGCATTGCTGTTGAATTATGTGATGATTGATCACGGTTATAAAGACTACGACATTACATCCATCAATGGCAACAGATACTTAGCCGTTTTGATTTGTGCCTATCCGCTAACATTAATTTCAGAGCGAATAAATCTCAAAAACTTATTACTCATTGGTAGTGTAACCGCTCCTCTCCTTTCGTTGGCCACACTTTGGTGTATACATTTCCATATATCTGAACTGTTACGTCTCGTTACTTTTTTGTGGGGAGTGTCGTTTTCATTGGTGCAAATTATGGCGCTTCCTATTCTTATGAACATCACAACAGAAGAGAATGAAACTGAAGCCATTTCGCTATTTTTCGCTATTGGAAGTTTCACTACCATCATTTGTGGGTTGTTCAATTACTTGGCGAACCTTGTGTTTCCTGACTTTTCAAACATTTCGCTTTTAGCGCTATACTGCTTTGTGGCTTGTTTCGGTCCGTTTTTCATCTATAAATTGAATGACATTCATCCAAAATCCAAAGCCGAACAAGTTTACAGGACAACAAAAAGCGATTGGAGAAAAATTGGCGAAGTGCTTATTCCTGTTTTCCTGATTGCCTTTGGTGCCGGTTTCACTATACCATTTATCAATTTATTTTTCAAATTCGTTCACAATGTTGAGGCGCCTGTGTTTTCGTTAATCAACACTATTGCCTTTGTTCTAGTGGTTTTGGGAGGCTTTATTAATCCTATAATCAAGCGAAAGCTCGGCTATAAGTTCGCTATCACCTTCTTTCAATCACTAGCCATTATTGCCTTGTTTTTATTGGGAACAACGGAATGGATTCAAGGCTATGCCTATGCGCCATTGATTGCTATGGGCTTATTTATTGTTCGGCAGCCGTTGATGAATATTGCAGGCCCGTTAACCACAGAACTATCGATGAAATATGTAGGTGAACAAAATCGAAAGTTAGTATCGGCTATTATTTCAGCCATTTGGAGTGGCAGTTGGTTTATCAGTGCGGTGTTATTTTCTATACTTCGAGAAATGAAAATAGCCTACAGCAATATTATCTTTATTACTGTAGGCTTCTATATTTTGGGAGTAGTGTGGTACTACCTCCTTATTCTAAAATTCGAAAAATCAACAAGTACTAGTTGATGTCGTTGCAAGTAGTATTGTATTGGCTGAAGTTCTTCTCGAAACGGTTTTTATAGTTCTTCATATCAAAGCTAGTTCCGCAAACTTCACCGGTTTTATACACCTGAATGTTGGAGTCCTTATCGTAAGCTGCACATTGAACACATCCTTTTTTACAAGACGAAGCTGCTACAAGAGCAACTACAGAAAAACAAAGTAATAATTTGTTCATATTTCTATTTTTGGGTTGGATACGCACAAATATAATAAATGATTCGAATCGGCTTAATTTCTGACACACATAATTATTTCGACCCAAAGCTGGTTGAATTCTTCAAAGATGTGGATGAAATATGGCATGCAGGGGATATTGGTTCCATGGGCTTAATGGAACAACTCCAACAGATTCAACCGAATATAAAAGCGGTTTACGGCAATATTGACGGAGGCGTTCTTCGGCAGGAATATAAAGAGCACTTGATTTGGGAAGTTGAAGGCTTTAAAATCTGGATGACTCATATTGGGGGCTATCCGGGCAATTACAGTCCAGCTGTTAGAAGCATGTTGCCTTCTGTTAAACCCGATATTTTTATTTGTGGACATTCGCATATTTTAAAAGTTATGCGCGATGAGAAACTCAACAATATGATCGTTTTTAATCCCGGTGCTGCAGGCATTCATGGCATGCATAAAATTAAAACGGTGCTGCGGTTTCAATTACATGAAAAAAAAGTACTTAATTTGGAAGTAATTGAACTAGGAAAAAGGGGCAAAATTGACAACAATAATGAAGAAATGGCATGAATACAGCGCAACTATCTGCACACAATAGATCCATCAAACAACGATTTTTAGCTATGTATAAATCGGCCAATGCAGGGCATGTTGGCTGTTCTTTGTCGTGTACAGAGATGCTTACTTTTGTGAAGTTAAATTGGATGAAGGCTGAAGATGAAGTGATTCTCTCGAAAGGCCATGCTGCAGCTGTTTTATACAGTGTGTTGGCTGAAGCAGGAGATATTTCAGAAGAGCAAATCAAAACGTTTTACAAAAACGATACGTATTTAGCCGCCCACCCTCCTACCAATAAATTAAAAGGCATTCCTTTTGCAACGGGAAGTTTGGGACACGGGCTTTCCATTGCCTGCGGATTAGGACTTGCCGCTAAATTAAAGAAAACCAACAAAACCATTTTCTGTGTAACCAGCGATGGAGAAATCAACGAAGGAAGTACTTGGGAGGCCGCACTTTTCATTGCCCATCATCAACTCAAAAATGTGGTTTGGTTAATTGATCGCAACCGCCTTCAAGGATTTGGCAAAACGGAAGACGTGATGCGATTAGATCCGCTCGATAAAAAATTAGAGGCTTTTGGTTTTGATGTTGTTGAAATTAACGGACACGACTTTGAAGCACTCAATACCGTTAAATTCGATTATCCTTCCTTTTCAAAACCACTTGCTGTAATTTGTAATACAACAAAAGGACATGGTTGGGCTAAATATGAAGGAATGGTCGATTGCCACTATCTTCCAATGAAAGATGAAGATTTTGAACAACTTTCAGCATATGTGGAAACCCACTAGAGGATAAGTTTTGGTAAAAATTATTAAGGGATTTCAATAGGTTGATAAATGAAAAATGTGCTTCGAATAGCAGGGAAAATAGCTTTATATTTTTTTATAGTTTCCGTTGTTTCTATTATCATTTTTAGATTTATTCCGGTGCCGGTAACACCGCTAATGCTCATCCGTTGTGTAGAACAAACCATACATGGAAAAGAGTTGCGTTTGTATAAAAAATGGAAATCTATCGATGAAATTTCGCCAAAACTTCAGTTAGCCGTTGTTGCCAGCGAAGATCAATTATTTTTAGACCATCACGGTTTCGATGTAGAAGCGATAAAAGACGCCCTTAAGTTTAACGGAAAACATAAACGCGTTCGTGGGGCTTCTACCATTTCTCAACAAACGGCTAAAAATCTCTTTCTTTGGCCTTCACGCTCATGGATTAGAAAAGGTTTTGAAGTGTATTTCACTGTTTTGCTTGAAGTTCTATGGAGCAAAGAGCGAATTATGGAAGTATATTTAAACATCATAGAAATGGGTGATGGAGTATACGGTGCAGAAGGTGCAGCGCAAACTTATTTTCATACATCAGCAAAACAGTTATCCTCTTCCCAGTGTGCTTTGATTGCTGCTATCATCCCCAATCCTATTAAATACAAATTGAGTAGACCAACACCTTTTATTAATGCCCGTCAATCTTGGATTCTAAGACAGATGAATAATTTAGGCGGTGAACTTAAATACAACAGTTCTAAATAAGTACAAAACTAGGTACTTATCATTTTTGAACAATAATTAAAATGTTACCTTCGCAACTCAATTTTTGATATGCACAAAATAGAAATGGTTGATTTGAAACGTCAATATCTGAAGATAAAGCCTCAGATCGATACAGCCATTCAATCGGTAATTGATGCGACACAATTTATCAAAGGTCCTAAAGTAAAGGAGTTTGAAGATAATTTGGCAAAGTATCTTAACGTGAAACATGTTATTGGTGTAGCCAATGGAACAGATGCACTTCAAATTGCCATGATGGCACTTGATTTGCAACCCGGTGACGAAGTCATCACTGCCGATTTTACATACGCTGCTACGGCTGAGGTAATTGCTCTACTTCGCTTAAAACCCATTTTGGTTGAGGTGAATCCAAAGACGTTCAATATCGATCCTAAAGCCATTGAAAAAGCGATAACCCCAAAAACTAAGGCTATAGTTCCTGTTCATTTGTTCGGACAATGTTCAGACATGGAAGCCATCATGAAAATTGCAGAGAAAAACAATTTGTTTGTGATTGAAGATGTGGCTCAGGCAATTGGTGCTGATTTTACTTTTTCCGACAAATCTGTACATAAGGCGGGAACTATTGGCGATATAGGAAGTACATCTTTCTTCCCATCAAAAAATTTAGGATGTTATGGAGATGGAGGTGCGCTATACACAAATGATGATATCTTGGCAACACGTATTAGAATGATTGCGAATCACGGACAATCAGTTCAATATTTCCACGATAAGGTAGGAGTTAATTCCCGTTTAGATTCCATTCAAGCAGCAATTTTGAATGAAAAATTACCTTACTTAGACGAGTATGCAAAAAGCAGAAACGAATTGGCAAATTTCTACGATAAAGCCTTTGCCAACTGCCCTCAACTCACCACTCCTTATCGCAAAAAGAGCTCTACGCATGTTTTTCACCAATACACACTCCTGCTCAATGGTGTTAATCGAGATGAGTTTAGAAAAAAATTGGCCGATAAAAATGTACCATCCATGATTTATTACCCAATACCCCTCCATAATCAAAAAGCCTATCAAGATCCTCGCTTCTCTGATGCAGATTTTCCTATTTCAACAGACTTATGCAAAAGAGTGATTTCTTTACCAATGCACACCGAAATGGATACAGCGCAAAGAGAATATATTGTTCAATCAGTTTTAGAATCAATTTAATAATAAAAGGATGAAAATAGCCGTTGTTGGAACCGGATATGTAGGATTAGTTACCGGTACCTGTTTTGCAGAAACAGGCAATACAGTTACTTGTATTGATATTAATGAATCGAAAATCAAAATGCTCGAAAACAATCAATTACCGATTTACGAACCGGAATTGGATACCCTTTTCGAACGAAATAAAAATGAAGGAAGATTAAAATTTACTACTTCATTGAAAGAAGGTATTGAAGATGCAAAGGTAATTTTCTTAGCCCTACCAACTCCACCGGGAGAAGACGGCTCCGCTGATTTGAAATACATTTTAGGTGTTGCTAAAGAATTGGGGCCTCTTTTGAAAAACTATGTGGTTATTGTTGACAAAAGTACAGTGCCAGTGGGTACCGCAGATAAAGTAACTGCTGCAATTCTTGAATCAGGCCAACGTGATTTGTTTGATGTTGTTTCAAACCCTGAATTTTTACGTGAAGGAGTTGCTGTTGAAGACTTCCTAAAACCGGAACGTGTAGTCATTGGAACATCTTCGAATAAAGCTAAGGAAGTTATGAATCGACTATATGAGCCGTTTGTTCGTCAAGGTAATCCAATTTTGTTTATGGACGAAAGAAGTGCAGAGATGACCAAATATGCAGCCAATGCATTTTTGGCGACAAAAATTTCGTTTATGAATGAAGTAGCCAACCTATGCGAATTGGTGGGTGCAGATGTAGATAATGTGAGAAAAGGAATTGGAACTGATTCAAGAATTGGTAAACGTTTTCTTTTCCCTGGCATTGGATATGGCGGAAGCTGTTTCCCGAAAGATGTTCAGGCATTGCATTTCACGGCACAAGAAAACAAATATGCATTCCGCATTTTGGATGCAGTAATGGATGTGAATTACAAACAAAGAGAATTGTTCTTTAATCGAATTTTGAACTTCTTCAACGGCAATTTAGCCGGTAAGACCATTGCTCTTTGGGGACTGGCATTCAAGCCTAACACCGATGATATTCGTGAAGCTCCTGCCGTTTATTTGATTGAAAAATTCTTGGAACACGGTGCATCGGTGAGAGCATATGACCCAGAAGCCATGAAAAATGTAAAAGAGATTTTTGGAGAAAAAGTGTTTTTCGCAAAAGACCAATATGAAGCACTGGAGGGTGCCGATTTCTTAACCATTGCTACGGAATGGAACGCTTTCCGATCGCCTGATTTCGATAAAATTAGTTCTTCGTTGAAAACGAAGGTTATTTTTGATGGAAGAAATCTATACGACCTCAACGAAATGATGGAGTTGGGTTACTACTACTGCAGTGTTGGACGAAAATCAATCGGTTAAAATATTTAGTTATGCAAAGAAAGCGCGTTTTAATTACAGGAGCAGCAGGTTTTTTAGGATCTCATCTTTGTGACCGATTCATCAAAGAAGATATGCATGTGATTGCTATGGATAATCTCATTACAGGAGATTTGAAAAACATAGAACATCTCTTTAAACTCGAAAATTTCGAATTTTATCATCACGATGTTTCGAAGTTTGTGCATGTACCGGGGCATTTAGATTACATCCTTCATTTTGCTTCGCCTGCTTCACCTATCGACTATCTAAAAATTCCAATACAAACCCTTAAAGTAGGATCATTAGGCACACACAATTTGTTAGGTCTCGCTAAAGCTAAAAAGGCAAGAATTATTGTTGCCTCTACTTCTGAAGTGTATGGCGACCCTTCAGTCCACCCACAACCCGAAGAATATTGGGGCAATGTAAATCCGGTAGGACCACGAGGTGTTTACGATGAAGCCAAGCGTTTTCAAGAAGCAATTACCATGGCCTATCATACATTTCATGGAGTTGAAACAAGAATTGTTCGAATATTCAATACTTATGGACCTCGTATGCGTTTAAATGACGGTCGTGTGTTACCTGCATTTATTGGTCAAGCGCTACGCGGAGAAGACTTAACCATGTTTGGTGATGGTTCGCAAACTCGTTCGTTTTGTTACGTAGCCGATTTAGTGGAAGGTATCTATCGTTTATTAATGAGTGACTACGCACAACCCATGAACATAGGTAATCCGGATGAAATCACCATTCGTGAGTTCGGAGAAGAAATTTTAAAATTAACCGGTGCAAATCAAAAATTAATTAGTAAGCCTTTACCAACGGATGATCCAAAACAAAGACGTCCGGATATTACCAAGGCAAAATCTATTTTAGGCTGGGAACCTAAAGTTTCAAGAGCGGAAGGGTTGAAAATCACCTACGACTATTTTAAAAATTTGCCCCAGGAGGAATGGTTTAAAAGTCCAAAATTTGAACAAGCATGAGTACTGAAAAAGATTTTTTCGCACACGAATCAGCTTATATCGATGAAGGTTGCTCCATTGGAAAAGGCACTAAAATATGGCATTTCAGTCATGTGATGCCGAATTGCACCTTAGGCGAAAACTGTAATATAGGTCAAAACGTTGTGATTTCACCGAATGTAACACTCGGAAAAAATGTGAAAGTTCAAAATAACGTGTCTATTTACACTGGTGTTATCTGCGAAGACGATGTTTTTTTGGGTCCTTCCATGGTGTTCACCAATGTGATTAACCCAAGAAGCGCTGTGAACAGAAAAAGTGAGTATGCGAAAACGACAGTAAAAAAAGGAGCTTCAATTGGCGCCAATGCTACAATTGTATGTGGAAATGATATTGGCGAATTTGCTTTTATTGGTGCCGGAGCTGTTGTTACAAAAGATGTTCCCGCCTATGCCCTATTAGTTGGAAACCCCGCCCGCCAAACCGGATGGATGAGTGAATACGGTCACAAATTAAAATTCGATAATCAAGGTATAGCCACTTGTCCGGAAAGCAATCAGCAATATAGATTAGAGAATAACAAGGTTTCAAAAATCAGTTAAACATGGTAGAGCAATTACTAAACAAAGAGAAAAAATTAGCCGTTATCGGTTTGGGTTATGTAGGTTTACCAATTGCCTTAGAATTTGCAAAGAAAGTAAAGGTAATCGGATTCGATATCAACGAAAAACGCGTAGAGATGATGCGTAATGGCATCGATCCGAGTAACGAATTAGAGAAAGAAGCTTTTGACGGTTGCGATATATTCTTCACTCATAAATTAGAAGAACTTAAGGAAGCCAATTTTTTTATTGTTGCTGTGCCTACGCCTGTTGATTCTCACAACGTTCCGGATTTGAAGCCTGTACAATCGGCATCAAAAACCATCGGACAAGTATTGAAAAAAGGCGATTATGTGGTGTATGAATCTACAGTTTATCCGGGTTGTACAGAAGAAGACTGTTTGCCAATTTTGGAAGAGCTATCGGGGTTAAAAATGGGAGTAGATTTCAAATTGGGTTATTCTCCAGAGCGTATTAATCCTGGCGATAAAGAACATACGATTACCAAAATCTTGAAAGTTGTTTCTGGATGTGATGCAGAATCTTTGGATGTGATTGCCAGAACCTACGAAATTATTGTAACGGCCGGAACCCACCGGGCAAGTTGTATCAAAGTAGCTGAAGCCGCTAAAATCATTGAAAATACACAACGTGATGTGAATATCGCGTTGATGAACGAGTTAAGTTGTATCTTCGATAAAATGGGCATCAATACATATGAAGTGTTAGAAGCTGCTGGAACAAAATGGAACTTCTTGAAATTCTTCCCTGGTTTAGTAGGCGGACACTGTATTGGTGTTGACCCATACTATTTGACTTATAAAGCCAATCAATTGGGATTCAAGCCGGAGATGATTTTGGCAGGAAGAAAGATTAACGATTCTATGGGAGCTATTATTTCTAAGAAATTAGTACAGCAACTCATCAAGCAAGATAAACAAGTGGCACACACCAGAGTTTTAGTTATGGGAGCCACGTTCAAAGAAAACGTAACAGATATCAGAAATTCAAAAGTGGTAGACGTTATCAAAGAATTGCAAACCTATTCAGTGAATGTTGAAGTGTTTGATCCGAATGCCGATAACGAAGAATTCGTTCACGAATATGGGGTTTCATTAACCAAAGAAGTAGGTAAAGAGTATGATGCGGTAATAGTTGCCGTAAATCACGATCAATTCGCTACGTATGATGAAGCATTCTTTAGATCGATTTTGAGAACAGACGGCATCATTGTAGATGTTAAAGGAGATTTGAGAAGAAAAATTGGAAATTTAAATTATTGGTCGTTGTAATTATGGAATTTACTAAAAAAATCCTCATTACCGGAGGTGCCGGTTTTATTGGGTCTCACGTAGTTAGACTATTTGTTACTAAATACCCAAACTATCATATTTTCAATTTGGATAAGTTAACCTATGCCGGGAACTTAGAAAACTTGAGCGATATCGATCAATCGCCTAATTATGCTTTCGTTAAAGGGGATATTGCCGATGCTGCTTTTGTTAATGAATTATTTTTTACCCATCAATTTGATGGTGTTATCCACTTAGCAGCAGAAAGCCATGTAGATCGCTCGATTAGCAATCCTATGGAGTTTGTGATTACTAACGTAATTGGCACTGTTAACTTATTAAATGCCGCTAGAACCCTTTGGGGATGCAACAAAGACAATAAAGTAGAAGGTAAACGCTTTTATCACGTTTCTACTGATGAAGTATATGGCGCTTTGGGCGAAGAAGGCATGTTCACCGAAACAACGGCATATGATCCACACAGTCCGTATTCTGCATCAAAAGCCAGTTCCGATCACTTTGTAAGAGCATACCACGATACGTACAATTTACCTGCAGTAATTTCTAACTGTTCAAACAACTATGGTCCGAATCATTTCCCTGAAAAATTGATTCCGCTTTGTATTAATAACATCAAAAACAATAAACCACTTCCAATCTACGGAAAAGGTGAAAACGTTCGCGATTGGTTATATGTAGTGGATCATGCACGGGCAATTGATGTTATTTATCATCAGGCAAACGATGGTTCGACCTATAATATTGGAGGACATAACGAATGGACGAACATTGATGTTATTCGCTTGTTATGTAAAATCATGGATAAAAAACTCGGTAGAGCTGAAGGAACAAACGAACAACTTATCACATTTGTAAAGGATCGTGCCGGTCACGATTTGCGTTATGCTATAGATTCTACCAAATTACAAAACGACCTTGGTTGGAAACCATCTCTTCAATTCGAAGAAGGTTTAGAAAAAACCGTAGATTGGTATCTTGCAAATACCAATTGGCTTGATAATGTAACTAGCGGCAATTATCAGCATTATTACGAACAACAATATAATCGATAAGATGTACGAAAACAGTTATCACAATATCGATATTTCGAAATCATCTTTCCTAGTTACAGGCGGTTCAGGTTTTATTGGTTCTAATATTGTAGAGTATCTTTTGAAATACAATGCAGGGAAGGTTAGAGTGTTAGATAATTATGCAACCAGTTCGAAATTGAATATTGAACCTTACCTATCTCTTCCAAATTTCGAAGTTATAGAAGGAAGTATAACTGATTTAGAAACCTGTAGAAAGGCTTGTGAAGGAATTGATTACGTCTCGCACCAAGCGGCATTGGGTTCTGTTCCTAGATCATTAAAAGAACCCTTTCGAACAAACGAAATCAATGTTGGCGGTTTTGTAAATATGCTCACATCAGCTAAAGATGCAGGCGTAAAGCAATTTGTATATGCATCTTCGTCATCGGTTTATGGTGACGAGCAATCGCTTCCAAAAGTAGAAGCCAAGATTGGGAATCAATTGTCTCCCTATGCGGTTTCAAAATATGCAAATGAGTTGTATGCAGCAGTTTTTGCTAAGTCTTACAATATGAACATTATAGGGCTGCGTTATTTCAATATTTTTGGCCCACGCCAAGATCCTGCCGGCATGTATGCCGCTGTAATTCCCATTTTCGTTGATAAAATCATGAAACGCGAGCCTGTTTATATTGATGGCGATGGCGAACAAACACGTGATTTTACATTTGTGGAAAATGCTGTACAAGCCAATGTTCGAGCAATGCTTACGCAAAACGAGAAAGCAAAAGGACAAATATTTAATATCGCTTGTGGAAGTAATTTTTCAGTAAACTTCTTGTACGATGCCATTGCAGCATATTTAAAAAGCGATCATAAAAGCATTCATCGTGATGCAAGAGCAGGAGATATTAGAAATTCCCTGGCAGACATTTCAAAAGCAATTGAACTTATAGGATACGACCCTAAATTTGACTTCAAAAAAGGACTCGATATTACTGTTCAATATTTCGTAGAGAAGTACAATAAATAATCATGTCTTTATTTTCAAAACTTTTTGGAAGTAAAACCAATGAATCTTCTGTAAAGGATTTTTCGTGGTTGAAAACTGACATGCACTCCCACCTAATTCCCGGTATTGACGATGGCGTAAAAACTCTTGAAGAATCCATTGCTATTATAGAACAACTTGCTGCATTGGGGTATAAGAAAATCATTACTTCGCCTCATGTAATGTTGGATGGCTATGTGAATACACCAGAAATAATACTTAAAGGACGAGATGATATTCGCAATGAACTATCCAAAAGAAACATAGATATAGCATTCGATGCTACTGCCGAATATTATTTAGATGAAGGAATCTTTCAAAAAATCAAAAACAAGGAGTTAATTACATTTGGAGATAAACATGTATTGGTCGAGCTTTCGTATTACACTAAGCCTATGAATATGACCAAGCTTTTCTTTGAATTGCGAAGTGCAGGTTACAAAGTAATTTTGGCCCATCCAGAGCGTTATCCTTTTTTCTATCAATCCTCTTTAGAAGACTATAAAGAATTACGCGATTCTGGGATTTTGTTTCAAGTTAATCTAGGTTCACTTATTGGTTTGTATGGGAAAAATGCACAATCATATGCCGAAAAATTGATTGATAACAACATGATAGAATTTGCCGGTACAGATATCCATAATATGCGTCATACCGAAATTATTAAATCGGTATTCCAATCTCCTTATATGGACAAATTGGTACAAAGCAATCTTCAAAACAAGAGCATCTAAGTAGATTATTTCATATTTACCAAAACAAACGGTAAATTGGTCTTAACCTAAAAACCGAATATGAATATTTATGCATTTATCACACCTATGGTGTTGTTGCTCCTTTTCCTTGAAATAGGATACTCTGTATATAAACAAAATGGGATTTATAGTTTTCAAGATACGATCACTAACCTTGGAACAGGCATTGGCAATCAATGTGTAAATCTAGGAGTAGCCTTTTTTGTCTTCAAATTTTACGGGTTTATCTATCAATACATTCCTTGGAAAGTTCCCAATACTTGGTATTTTCTTTTGCTGTTATTGGTTATCCAAGACTTTGTGTTCTATTGGTTTCACAGAACAGGGCACACCTTGCACATCTTCTGGGCCGCACATATGCCACACCATAGCAGTGAGGAACTGAATCTTTCGGTTGGATTACGAGCAAGTTTCACCCAGCGTATCTTTCAGTTTCTATTTTTTGATTGGGTTTTGGTAGTGTTTGGCTTTTCACCGGAGATGATTTACAGCATGGCTGCTATTCATTTATTCATAGCTTATTGGCATCATACACAGCTTATCAATAAACTGGGTTGGATAGAAAAAATATTTGTAACGCCATCTCATCATCGTGTACATCATGGTGTAAATCCGGAATATATCGACAAAAATTTTTCCGAGTTTTTGATTATCTGGGATAGAATTTTTGGCACTTTCGCTAAAGAAGAAAAACCGGTGTGCTATGGTCTCACCCACCCTCCTCGAACTTGGGATCCATTTTACATCAACATCCAATACTGGAAACAGTTAATCGATGATGCTATTGCGGCTCCTTATTTCGTTGATAAACTAAAGATTTGGTTTATGCCACTCACTTGGCGTCCAAGAGGTTTAGAACAAACCGACTTAACGCAACGAATCGGATATGATTTAGAGGAACAAACAAAATGGACAAGCAAACAATTCGCCTTCAGTAAACCCTACTTAATTTTCCAGTTACTGCTTGGTTTAGTATTTATGTATTTTACCATCAATCAGCAAAATGCCCTTTCTGTATTTGATCGTATTATATTTTCGGCAGAAATAATGTTGATGATATACAGTTGGTATGGTGTATTAGAAGCCAAACCTTGGGCAATTTTCACAGAGATAGGACGATTATTGTTGATGGGAGCAACATTTGTAATAGTATTGTATCAACACGATTTAATCACACTTATTGGTTGGGTAAGCATTCTCACGCTGCTTCTAGTTGGAGCTTCACTACTCTATATTTCCTTTTTCTTCAGATATGGAAAAACAGAAGGTGAGGCATTTCCATTAGTGAATGCCTAATAACAACTTCTATAAATCGAGATATTCTGCGTCTTGTCCAACTGGATAACGCATCAAATACGTTATCGCTTTCTCCATTTTCAACCCTTCGAAGAACACAGAGTACAACACTTGAAGCAGTGGAGCATTTGCCCCAATGTGATCAACAATGAGTTTACAAATCTTAAGTGTACGAACCCCTTCAGCGACTTCACTCATGGAGGCTAAGACTTCTTCCAAAGTCTCCCCTTTTGCAATTCTATAACCTACCGTGTAGTTTCTCGATTTAGGAGAAGCACAAGTAGCAATTAAATCGCCAATACCGGCAATACCTAAAAAGGCGCGCTTATCTGCTCCTAATGCCTTACCAATGCGTATCATCTCTCCCATTCCTCGGGTGATTAATAATGCTCTAGTATTCTCGCCATAACCAACACCCGATAATGCCCCTGAAGCCAAAGCAATATAATTCTTCAATACACCGGCTAATTCAATACCCAATAAATCTTTGTTGCCAAACACTTGAAATCTATCGCTTTGCAACACCGATTTGCCCTCGCGAATTACCTCGTCAAATCTACTGGCAATAACAGTTCCTGCCGGTTGATGCTCGGCTAATTCTGCAGCTAAATTCGGACCGGCAATACAACCAATACGCACAATAGCCGTTTCTTGTTGAATAATCTCCGACATGGTTTTAATGTTCTTCAAATTCACATCTTTTGCATCAATGGTATCGATATCAAACTCGCAGTGTAAGCCTTTAGTAGCGTGAATCATCAAATGATCGGGACGTAAATAAGGAGATAAATCAATAATCATTTGCTTAAACGAAGCCGAAGGCACTACCGGAAACAGCATACACGATTTTTCGGCCATTTCTTCAAACGAATCGGTTACCGTAATGTTGGGATGCATCACATGATTGCGATTTACACCATCTCGGGCCATACGTTCACGAACTTCAGGGTTTCGTTCATACAAATACACCTTAGTGTTTTCAGCTAAAAGATTCGATACCGCTGTACCGAAGCTTCCGGCACCAATCACGCCTACAATTTTTTCTTTGCTCATGTTTTGGTATTTGGTCAAATAACCTCAAAAAGGTTATCAATATTAGGTCTTCTGTTTTTTCTTTTTTGCAGCCGGAAACAACACATTATTCAAAATCAAACGATATCCCGGTGAATTCGGATGCAAATTCAAATCGGTTTTAGGGTCGCCTACTAAGTGCTGATAATCTTCGGGATCGTGTCCACCGTAAAACGTCCACATCCCTTTTCCAAATTCGCCATGTACATACCGCGCTTCATTAGCGGATTTATTTTGCCCCATAATCAACACACTTTTCTTAATGAAATTCTTGTTGAAAGCGGTTGTTTGTCCCATAAAGCCTTTAACCACTTTAGTGTGACATTGCGTTAACATGGCCGGAATTTGATCCCATTTGGCCGAGAAATCAAACAAATTGAAGTAATCTAAATCTTTCTGCACTTGTCGTCCAACATTCGCATCAATGTCGGAATATTCGTACTCCATAGGGTTAGTATGCAAATGATAGTTTTCAAAGGCAAACCCCTTCGAAAAATCCAATTCCTTTTGCGCATTTGGTGATTGCCCATCGTGGTCGTACATAACATCGCAAATGTCTGTTCCTTCGGCATCTAATGCAATGTCGTACGAATCGGTTGCACTGCACATGGCAAACATAAAACCTCCACCACCAACAAAATCCTTGATTTTCTTGCACACCGCTAATTTCAACTTCGACACTTTATCGAAACCTCTGCGTTTGGCGATTTCTTCCAATTCAGCAACCTGCCCTTTGTACCATTGTGCTTGTGAATAGGAAGCGTAAAACTTACCATATTGTCCTGTAAAATCTTCGTGATGCAAATGCAACCAATCGTATTGCGCCAGTTTTTCATCGAGCACTTCATCGTCATAGATCACATCGTACGGGATTTCTGCATAACTCAATACCATGGTAACGGCATCGTCCCATGGTTGTAAAGCTTTTGGGGAATACACCGCCATACGCGGTGCTTTTTCCAATTTCACCAATTCCATGTTTACTTCCGGATTGGCAATTTCATTCAGAATTCCGGTGTATTGGCCATCGGCAATGACTTCATAGGAAATGCCCCGTATACCACATTCACTTTCAAAATTGCGATCGTACTTCACAGCAAAACTTCCTCCACGATAGTTCAACAACCAATCGACTTCCTGATTATAAGTCTTTAATAACCAATAAGCTATCCCATACGCCTTTAAATGGTTTTTCTGCGCTTCATCCATTGGAATCAACAAATAGGAAGCCCGCGAAAGCATCGGAAAAAGAAAGAAAACAAGAATGACTATTCGTTTCATGGGTTGCGGTGACTGTTTTATTGTCATCACCAAAATAGCTTTTTTGAAAAAAGAGAACTAGCCTTTAGCGATAATTAACGAGCAACAACCTTATGCGCTCCATCGCAAAACGGCATGTTTTTGCTTAAGCCACACCGACAAACTGAAAGTCGTTCGCGCTTTTCCAACTCTTTCCCTTCTTCATCAATAATGGTAAAGTTTCCAGTAATCACCATAGGGCCATTAGGTCGTATCGTCACCACATTCGGCACCTCCTCTCCTTCTTTATTCAACAGTTCCATATTACTTTTGTTTGCAGGTGAATTGTTTGTCGTTATAGTACTCGGTATATTGATCGGTTGCTGCGCTGTTAGAACAAAAATCTTTCACAGAGGTTGATGTTGTGGATGTACACACAAAACCACGACCAATCAACGAATCTTTTCGTGCCAAATTATTGGCATATTTATCAGGAGTTGTAGAGTCGGAACACAGCGTTTTGCTTTGTAACACGGCCCCGGTATTATCTTTCAATTCGCAATATTCGCAAATATTTGAACAAGTAAAACACTTCTTACACGAAGAAAAAGTGAGTATTCCCAGTAAGCCAATCACAAAAAAGAAGTACTTCATAACGGTTTTAAAGTTTAGCGGAAGAACAGTAAAATTTACGATGACAAAGTAAAGAAAAGATTCTTCTTCACCTAACGGAATTTCTGATTTGTCTGAATTCTTATGGCAGGAATGTCAACTTGTCTTTCTCCTTATTGAAATTTCATGGCAATTGCCAATTTTTCTGCCAAAATGAAAGGATTTTTGTGGTGGCACAGAATATGTATCATTTGGCTCGTAAATCAATTTTTACTAAACAAAATTATATCCAAAAAACTATGGCAGATGTAAACATTAAACCACTTGCAGACCGAGTAGTGGTAAAAGCAGCAGAAGCAGAAACGAAAACAGCGAGCGGAATCATTATTCCGGATACCGCTAAAGAGAAACCACAAAGAGGTACAGTAGTAGCTGTAGGTCCGGGTAAAAAAGACGAACCAACCACAGTTAAAGTAGGCGATACTATTTTGTATGGCAAATATTCAGGAACGGAAATCACTATCGATGGCGTTGAATATTTGATGATGCGCGAATCCGATATTTTCGCGATCGTTTAATCTAACCAACATTCATTCTTAAATAATAAACAGTAAATAAAAATGGCAAAACAAATCATCTTCGAAAAAGAGGCACGCGATAAGCTTAAAGCTGGCGTTGACAAATTGGCGAATGCCGTGAAAGTAACTTTAGGTCCTAAAGGACGAAATGTGATCATCGACAGAAAATTCGGAGCGCCTACTATCACCAAAGACGGTGTGAGTGTAGCAAAAGAAATCGAATTGGAAGATGTGATCGAAAATATGGGAGCGCAATTAACGAAAGAAGTAGCGTCTAAAACGGCTGATATGGCTGGTGATGGAACAACTACAGCTACCGTTTTGGCGCAAGCTATTGTTGGTCCGGGCTTAAAAGCTTTGGCATCAGGCGCTAACCCAATGGATTTGAAACGTGGTATCGACAAAGCCGTTCACGCGGTTGTAGAGCATTTGAAATCTATTGCAGAGAAAGTAGGTACTGATAGCAACAAAATCGAGCAAGTGGCTTCTATTTCAGCGAACAACGATGCTGAAATCGGAAAAATGATTGCCGATGCAATGGCTAAAGTAACTACTGAAGGCGTTATTACAGTAGAAGAAGCAAAAGGTACTTCAACGGAAGTGAAAATCGTAGAAGGTATGCAGTTCGACAGAGGTTATTTGTCGCCATACTTCGTTACCAATTCTGAAACGATGGAGTGCGAATTGGAGAATCCATTCATTTTGATCACCGACAAAAAAATCTCTAACCTTCCGGAAATCTTGCCGGTATTGGAGAAAACGGCTCAAACCGGTCGTCCGTTGTTGATTATTGCCGAAGATGTAGAAAGCAGCGCTTTAGCTACATTGGTAGTGAACAAATTGAGAGGAACATTGAAAATTGCTGCCGTTAAAGCTCCTGGCTTTGGCGATAGAAGAAAAGAAATGTTGAAAGACATCGCTATTCTAACAGGTGGAATTTGCATCAGCGAAGAGCAGGGTTACAAATTGGAAAATGCTGATTTGTCGTACTTAGGTCAGACGGAAAAAATCGTTATCGACAAAGACAATACCACAATTGTTAACGGTACTGGCGAGAAAGCACAAATCGTAGCGAGAATCAACGAAATTAAAGCACAAATCGAGAAAACAACTTCAGATTACGATCGCGAGAAATTGCAAGAGCGTTTGGCGAAATTGAGCGGAGGTGTTGCTGTAATTTATGTTGGAGCAGCAACTGAAGTAGAAATGAAAGAGAAAAAAGACCGTGTAGATGATGCATTGCACGC
>ENA-UOYA01001016-UOYA01001016.1-activated-sludge-metagenome-genome-assembly--contig:-NODE-1016-length-32225-cov-7.900124_pt1 | contig 32225 bp, 29 predicted proteins | sample MGYA00238163_ERZ764804 | MGnify/ENA primary metagenome ERZ764804 (study PRJEB28919, sample SAMN05720223) | activated sludge metagenome | isolation source: Anaerobic digester | place: Hong Kong... | reverse complement strand
CTCCTTACGGAATTAGGAGCTGAAATTATTAATGAAGAAGACTGGGGATTGCGCAAATTGGCATATCCCATACAAAAGAAAACAACCGGATTTTACCATTTTCTGGAGTTTAAAGCCGAACCGTCTGCGATAGAAAAACTAGAAGTAAATTTCCGTCGCGATGAACGTGTGATTCGCTTCTTGACGGTTAAACAAGACAAATTTGCCTTGGAATATGCCGAGAAAAGGAGAAGCAACAAACTACATAAGAAACAGGAAACCATAGCTGCATCAAAAAAGGCAGCCCCTGTAATCGAAGAAGAAATTGAAATTGAAACCGAAGAACAAGAGGAGAATTAAAAAATGGCTAAACAATCGGAAATCAGATATTTAACTCCACTTGCTGTGGATGTAAAAAAGAAAAAATATTGCCGTTTCAAAAAAAACGGGATCAAATATATCGATTACAAAGATCCCGAATTCTTGAAAAAATTCTTAAATGAACAAGGCAAAATATTGCCACGCAGAATTACGGGCACATCACTCAAATTTCAGCGTCGAGTTGCACAAGCAGTAAAAAGAGCGCGTCACATTGCTTTGCTTCCGTACGTAACCGATTTAATGAAATAAAAAGGAGAAAATCAATTATGGAAGTAATATTAAAAGAAGATATACCCAATTTGGGCTATAAGGACGATATTGTGAATGTGAAAGATGGCTATGCGCGCAACTATCTTATTCCTCAAGGAAAAGCATATATTGCTACTGAATCGGCAAAAAAAATGCTGGCAGAAAATAAAAAACAGCGTGCTCACAAATTGGAGCAGCTTAAAGCAGAAGCTCAAGATATGGCCGATAAGATGCGCGATGTATCTCTGACGATTGGAGCAAAAACCAGTTCTACCGGAACAATTTTTGGTTCGGTTACCAATATTCAAATTGCCGATGCTCTTAAAGAAAAAGGGTTTGAAATCGACCGGAAAATTATCGTAATTAAAGGACCGGTAAAAGAAGTTGGTAACTACACCGCAATAGTGAAACTCCATAAAGAGATTACCGTTGAAATTCCTTTTGAGGTAATTTCGGAATAATCTTTTCACTTATACATAAAACCGCGAAACGATAATTCATAAAAAATCGAGTAGGAGGAAAATGAAATAGTTTTCCTCCTATTTTATTTTACATCCGATGATTTCCAACGTATCATGAGCTATGGTTAATTCTTCATTAGTAGGAATTACCAGAACCTTCACTTTTGAAGTGGGTTTACTAATCAATGCCTCTTGAGCACGAACCGAAGCATTTACTTCTTCATCGAGTTCCAGTCCTAAATATTCCATATTCTTGCAAACCTCGCTGCGGGTCGATGTCTGGTTTTCTCCTACTCCACCGGTGAATACCAATATATCCAGTCCTCCTAAAATGGCAGTATAAGAACCAATATATTTTTTTATACGATAGTTATACATCCGCATTGCCAGTTTAGCACGCTCATTTCCTTGTTCAATGGCCGCTTCTATTTCGCGCATATCCGAAGAAACACCGGAAATACCCAGCACTCCCGAAAACTTATTTAATAATCGGGAAACACCTTGCGAACTAAGATGCTCTTTATCCATTATATAAGTGATGGCACCCGGATCTACATCTCCTGATCGTGTACCCATAATAAGCCCTTCAACCGGAGTCATTCCCATACTTGTATCAATGGATTTTCCATTTTTAATAGCCGTCACCGACCCTCCGTTCCCAATATGCGCGGTAATGATGCGCTGTTCCTCATAAGGTACATTCAGGAAGTCGCACGCTCGTCTGGAAACATAGCGATGGCTAGTTCCATGAAATCCATAACGACGGATACCATATTTTTCATAAAGAGAATACGGCAATCCATACATATATGCATAATCGGGCATCGTTTGATGGAAAGCGGTATCAAAAACGGCCACCTGCGGGGTTTTCGGCATAAACTCTGCAATAGCATTTATCCCTTTTAAATTGGGTGGATTGTGTAAGGGAGCTAAATCGATGCATTCTTTTACCATCTCAATCACTTCATCGGTGATGAGCACACTTTTGTTGAATTTCTCTCCTCCATGAACAACCCGATGTCCAACGGCATCAATCTCTTCAAGCGATCGGATGCAGCCATATTTGTCACTTAAGAGCACACCCAAAATGTATTCAATTCCTATCCTGTGTTCCAGAATCTCACCTTCGAGCATGACTTTTTGTCCATTGGGCAAAGTCAGTTTAAGAAAAGAACCTTTTAACCCGATCTTTTCAATGCCACCTTGCGCCAGAACGGAATGATTTTCCATGTCAAAGAGTTTATACTTAATGGATGAGCTTCCGCAGTTTAAAACCAATATTTTCATTTTGCTATTTTTATCGTTATAAACGTTCAAAGAAATGTATCTATTCGAAAGAAAAAGAACTTTTTAAACAAATTCTTTATGCTGATTGATTTTTTGTCGAAAAAACAAGAAATGATCAAAGCCCTAAAAACCTTAGCTGTTAAAACAATATATTTTCGGCAATGGGCCTTTCCATTTCATCATAAATATAAAATCCTTTTCGTGTACGAACTCCTAGCTGATGAGAGCGATAAAGTTTCCACAAAATAGGATTGGGTTTATATTTTTTATCTCCATAATCGTTGAACATGGTTTCCATAAGAACAACCAATCGTTCTATCCCGATAATATCCGACAAGCGGAAAATCCCATAACGCTGTCCGTAAATAATAGTAAAGGTTTCTTCGATGCTTTTCATTGATGACACCCGTTCCAACAAAATCTCGCACGCTTCGTTGAGCATCGGAACCATCAGTCGGAGACTTACATTCCCATTATTCTCATTCACTCGATGAGGAATATAGCCAATTAATTTAGCAAAAATCTCCATTTTTTTGCATACTTCTTCAGAGGTATACATGCCGGTTACAATCTCCAAAATGCGCGCATCAGGATGCGAAACAGGAAAATACAGACTTACGCATCTTTCCTTGTGAATTAATTCGGCCGCCAATTCACTAATGATCACCGTAAATCCATTTGTTGCAATAATGGCATCAGGCTCGAGTACCTCTTCCAGTTTTTTAAAAATATTTTTCCTCAAAGGAATGCTGCGACGTCCGGTTTCTGAATAACGCGTGCATTCTATCACTAAATCACAGCCCTTGAAATCATCATATACCAGCGTAGGAGTAATTCGATTCAAGATCGCTCTTTTTTCCGATTGAGTCAATCCCCAATTCTCGATACGAGTGTCCATATTCTTGCTGAGCTGACCCATAACGTATTCGATTCGTTCGTTAGATTCTTCCATAAAAACGACATCCATCCCTGCAGAAGCAGTAAGATTAATAATGTTTCGCCCTTCTTTTCCCGCACCAACTACCCCAATTTTCGAGAACAACGGTTTATTTTTACGTGGGGTAGTTATATGAAGTCCATATTTTTCAATGGAATCAATAATCAGTTCACTCATGTTATATTAAAATTTTTTATATGATAATCAAGAGAGTATATTAGTTGTAAGAATCGTATCCTAAGAGGCAGAATTTTTCAAGGCAATAGCCTGGTTAGCTGTAATGGCAACCATTTTATAAATGTCGTCTACTGAACAGCCGCGCGACAAATCGTTTACCGGTGCAGCCATTCCTTGCAAAATAGGCCCGATAGCTTCGGCATTGCCCAAGCGTTGAACCAGCTTATAACCAATATTACCCGCCTCCAGCGAGGGAAAAATCAACACATTGGCCTTACCTGCAACCGGGCTTCCCGGAGCTTTTCTCTCGGCTACCGAAGGAACCAAAGCTGCATCCACTTGAAGTTCGCCGTCTATTGCCAGTGAAGGCTCCAATTCTTTAGCCAAATGAGTAGCCTTCACCACTTTTTCAATCATTTCATGCTGAGCACTTCCCTTAGTAGAAAAACTCAACATCGCAATACGGGGTTTCGCACTCAAAATACTGCGAACAGTTTGGGCCGAGGCGATGGCAATGGTCGCCAACTCTTCATAAGAAGGATTGGGTATAACAGCACAATCAGCGAAAAGCAGAACGCCATTTTCACCGTATTCATGCGTTTGAGTAAACATAAGAAATGCGCCGGATACTACACTCATCCCCGGTTGAGTTTTAATGATCTGCAATGCGGGACGTAACACATCGCCCGTAAAATTCAGCGCACCGGCTAGTTCTCCGTCGGCATCACCGTTTTTAATCATTAAACACGCCAAATACAATGGATCTTCCACCAATTTTGCAGCTTTTTCGGGTGTCATCCCTTTTTTTTGACGAAGCTGAAAAAGAAGATCCGCATAAGCTTCTTTTTGATTGTGGCTTTTAGGGTCGATAATAGTTGCGCTTTTAATCTGCTTAAGATTCATTTCCAAGGCTAAGGAGTGAATTTCTTTGGGATCACCAAGCAAAATAATATGAGCCACTCCATCACCTATCACCCGATCGGCTGCTTGAATAGTGCGTCTTTCGGTACCTTCGGGCAAAACAATGCGCTGTTTGTTAGCCTTTGCACGCGCAATAATGTTTTCCATCAAATTCATAATATATACTATACTTTTCTAATGACGATTCTTTCAAAATAGACAGATTTGCCGGTCTGAATTTCAGTTTACAAATACTTTGTTGCAAAAATACGAAAAAAAGACCAAACAAGATTACAAAATGCAAGTGAAAAGATTTGATTCTTATTCGTAACTTTGCAGTGAAAATCAAGCAAAAAATGGAAATTGCAGCATTGGTATCCGGAGGAGTAGATAGCTCGGTAGTTGTTTATCGCCTGAAAGAAATGGGTTACGATCCTACTCTTTTTTATATAAAAATCGGGATGGAAGATAAAGATGGATATATTGACTGTCCGTCGGAAGAAGACATTGAAATTGTTTCCTATATTGCAAAAAAGTACGGCTGTCGCTTCGAGATTGTATCGCTACAAGACGAATATTGGAATAGTGTTGTGCGCTACACGATTGAATCGGTAAAGCGAGGATTGACACCAAATCCCGACATGATGTGCAATAAACTGATCAAGTTTGGTTGCTTCGATGAAAAATGGGGGCACCATTTCGATAAAATTGCAACCGGTCATTACGCCACCACCACAGAGATCGATGGTCTCACTTGGCTCTCAACGGCAAAAGATCGCGTAAAAGATCAGACCTATTTTTTGGGTCAAATCAACTACCTGCAGGTTTCACGGCTAATGTTTCCAATAGGAAACTTGCTGAAATCGGAAGTACGTGCTATTGCCGCTCAAGAAAAATTGCCATCGGCACAGCGAAAAGACAGTCAAGGCATTTGTTTCCTCGGCAAGATCAATTATAACGAATTTATCGAACGCTATTTAGGGAAAAAAGAGGGATTGATTGTGGAGCTCGAAACCGGGAACATCCTCGGCAAACATCAGGGATATTGGTTTCACACCATCGGACAGCGAAAAGGGCTCGGTTTAAGCGGAGGGCCGTGGTTTGTAATCAAAAAAGACATCAATCGCAACATTATTTACGTGTCTAAAGGATACAACACCCAATATCAATATGGCAATGTAATCGATCTGCAAGGATTTTCATTTATTACAAAAGATATATGGGGCGATTTTGAAAATGAAAAAGAAATTATGTTCAAGATCCGCCATACCCCTGAATTCACCCCCGGAAAAATTTCAAAAATCGGAGACATCTATCGCATTCAATCCGAAAAACCCGTGCAGGGAATTGCAGCGGGACAGTTTGGCGTGGTGTACGATAAAGAATGCCGTCTGTGCCTGGGAAGTGGAATGATTATTTGAAGGACCGATTTGGCTTTGGTCTAATTTTTGCTTATAATTACCCTGAGAATTTTATGAACCGAATGAAAGATCTTATTATAAACGAAGAAAAGAAACAAAAAGCCGTTTTGGTGGGACTTATCACACCCGAACAAAATGAAGAAAAAGTACACGATTATCTTGACGAATTGGCTTTTCTTGCGGAAACAGCAGGGATAGTTCCGGGGAAACGTTTTATTCAACGATTAGATATACCTAATTCGGTAACATTCGTAGGGGCAGGAAAGCTTCAAGAAATAAAAGAATATGTTGCCAATGAGAATAACCACATCGATACCATCATTTTCGATGATGAGCTTTCTCCACGACAAATACGAAATATCGAAAAAGAGCTCAAGATTCAGATTCTGGATAGAACCGGCCTTATCTTGGATATCTTTGCCATGCGGGCAAAAACGGCTCATGCCAAAGCACAAGTTGAACTAGCTCAATATCAATATTTATTACCCCGACTAACACGTATGTGGACTCACCTTGAACGTCAATATGGTGGGGGAGGGACCATTATGCGTGGTCCGGGCGAAACACAATTGGAAACCGACCGACGCATCATTCTCGATAAAATTTCTCACCTGAAGAAAGAATTGAAAAACATCGATATGCAGAAATCGGTACAACGCAAAAATCGTGGGAAATTGGTACGTGTTGCACTCGTGGGTTATACCAACGTAGGCAAATCCACCCTTATGAATCTGCTTAGCAAATCGGATGTCTTTGCGGAAGATAAACTTTTTGCCACATTGGATACAACCGTTCGAAAAGTAACCATCGAAAACCTACCTTTCCTTTTATCGGATACCGTTGGTTTTATCCGAAAATTACCTACCGACCTCATCGAATCGTTTAAATCTACCCTCGATGAAGTTCGCGAAGCCGATATCCTCATACATATGGTAGACATCTCACACCCCGCCTTTGAAGAACAAATGGAAGTAGTAGAGAAAACACTTTTTGATATCGATAACACAGAAAAACCCACCATTATTGTTTTCAACAAAATCGATGCTTTTACGCATGTTCCACAAAATTCTTACGACCTTATGCCCAAAAAAAGAGAAAATTATACGCTCGAAGAATTAAAACAAACATGGATGGGTAAATTAAAGGAAAATTGTGTTTTTATTTCTGCCAAAGAAAAAGAAAACATAGAGGAACTAAAATCGATTTTATACAAAAAAGTAAGGGAAATTCACATTACGCGATTCCCCTATAATGATTTTCTTTATCCTGATCTGCAAGAATAAGAGTAAAAAGGCTATCCCATCGTATGATTGGGTTTTTTGCATAGTTCCTCATTCAACGCGATAACAGCTTCTTCATATTTATCGCGAGCGATAATAAATTGCATATTAACCTGTCTGAGCGACTGAGCAAAACTTTCGATATTAATTCCTCTTTCGTACAATGCTTTTGCGGCTTTATGTAAAAAACCCGGAATAGCAATGTTGCTGCCCATAGCGCAAACAATTGCCACAGGAACCGCCCTTACTTGATAAAAGGCATCCTTCAACGCCCTAACCAATTCACGTGACTTCTCATTATCCCAAACAACCATTGTAATTGAATTAGCATCGGTAGATTTCATAATGTAGCTCACGTTGTATTTAACGAAATATTCCATTATACGACCATCGAAACCAACTTCCCCCACCATCATGGGGTCGTGAACTTCAATGGCAACTACTTTTCGGGATCCGGAAACAATTTCCACCCGTGGTTCGGGCGAAACATAATCGCGCGAAATCAATGTTCCCGGATGTTCAGGATCAAAGGTATTTTTTATACGAATATTTATTCCGGCCAGTTCCAATGGTTTTGCGGCTTTGGGATGAATGGCTTCCATTCCTATATCGGCCAACTGATCCGCAATAATATAGTTGGTATGACCTACAGGAACACTATTCTCTACTCCCACAATTTGGGGGTCGGCACTCGACAGGTGAAATTCTTTGTGAATAACTGCTTCGTCGGCTTTTACTTCCACGGCAATTTTACTGAAGGTGACCTCGGAATAGCCACGATCAAAAGCACGCATAATGCCCTCCGTACCTTTGGTATATCCGGTAGCAACACAAATTACTTTACTAAAATCGATTCCGCAAAACTCTTTATGAATGCGTTCGTCAATCGTCAACGGTTCATTATCGTTAAAACCACATAGATCAATAAAACGTGCGTTTATGCCGTTGTTATTCAAAATATTTACCGTATTCCAACCGGAATGAGCTTCCCCAATCGATGCTAAAATTTCGCGTGCAGCCAAATAAATATCGGTTCTGTTTACATATCCCGATGCCAGCACTTTGCTGAGACTAAATAAAATGGTTTTTGCCTGATCCACCCGAAAACGAATGAAATCGCGAGCCTCCTTCAAATCAAGCCCGATATCGGCAAAACCGTCATTTATCAATAACAGCCGCTGACAAAATGCATCCAACGCACTGCTGTAGTCTTCGCCATTGAGAAACTTGTTGTAAATACCCGGCTCGCCTGTTTTTTTGTGTTCCAGCAACCAATTGGTAACATTGTTGTAAGCCGAAACTACAAAAATACGGTTGTACAGCTCATCGCCTTTGCGATTCCCTTTTATTATATTTTGCAGCACATCCTGAAATTGCGACATGGATGTTCCGCCTATTTTTTCCACTGTCAACATAGAACTTAATTATCCATTACAAATTAAACGTCATAAAAACCACAAAGATACAGTTTTTTTATTTTTTAGAATTCTTTTAATTCACGATATAATTTAAAAATGGGTAACCCCATCACATTAAAATACGAACCCTCAATTGTTTCCACCCCAACGTATCCGATCCATTCTTGCACACCGTAAGCTCCTGCTTTATCCAAAGGATTATATTTTTCAACATAATATTCGATTTCACCGTCTGTAAGGCTGCCGAAAGTCACCCGGGTTTTATCCGAAAAACTAATTTGCTTTTGTTTCGATGTTAAACAAACGCCGGTAATCACCAAATGCGTTTGACCCGAAAGTTCTCGCAACATGTTCTTGGCATCCTCCTTATCTAGGGGCTTCCCCAAAATTTTATCATTCAACAGCACTAGAGTATCGGCTGTAATCAGCAACGCATTTTCATCGAGAAAATCCACGTAAGCATCTGCTTTTTTTCGGGCAAGAAATTCGGCAACTTCTTCCTTTGGAAGATCGCCGGGATACGATTCATCGATATCGGGCAGCGTATGGATTTCATAATCCACATCGATACCCGAAAGCAATTCCTTCCGACGAGGCGAGTTGGAAGCAAGAATAATACGATAGTTTGTCAGTTTCATATGGCCTTACGTATCCTTATCAACTTTGTCAACAAATCTTCCAATTGATGCAGCGGCAACATGTTTGCTCCATCCGATTTAGCATTTTCCGGTTCGGGATGTGTTTCAATGAACAACCCATCCACACCCACCGCAATGGCCGCTTTTGCAATGGTTTCAATGAGATGAGGCAGGCCACCCGATACCCCTGATGAGCGGTTGGGTTGTTGCAAGCTGTGTGTAGCATCCATTACCACAGGAAAGCCTAAATTCTTCATTATAGGTATTCCCCTAAAATCAACGACCAAATCGCCATATCCAAACATGGTTCCTCTTTCCGTGAGAATAACACGGTTATTTCCACTATCTACCACTTTCTGTGCTGCAAACTGCATAGCCTCTGGCGATAAAAACTGTCCTTTTTTGATATTGACCACTTTCCCCGTCTTGGCTGCAGCAATCAGCAATTCGGTCTGTCGACACAAAAAGGCAGGAATCTGCAAGATATCCACATATTCAGCAGCCATTTGTGCCTCATGTGACTCGTGAATATCGGTAATAACAGGAATATGAAACGTTTCGCGCACGTTACGCAAAATTTTCAACGCTTTCTCATCGCCGATCCCCGTAAATGAATCCACCCTGGAACGATTGGCTTTCCTGTATGAACCCTTAAACACATACGGTATTGCCAGCTTATCGGCAATCGTTTTTATTTTTTCGGCAATCTGCATTGCCATTTCTTCGCCTTCAATCACGCAGGGGCCGGCCAAAAGAAAGAAATTATCGGATTTTAAATACGAAAGATCCATTTTTGTTTCTATTTAATTCGGACGAAAGATACGAAAAAACGCTTTGTTTTTGTACTTTTGCGCCAAAGTCTGTTGTTTTTTCTTGTTCATTATAACACAAAGTTAAAACTTTTGACACAATCAGATAATTGATTTTTATCATGATATTGGATATTTGTCTTTCACCTGCTCTTTATCCTTTTTATAAAAAAGAAAACGATACCGTAATCGTTGTCGACATTTTTCGTGCATCCACCACCATGTGTGCAACCTTTGCAAATGGAGCATCAGCCATCATTCCGGTAGCCGACATTGAAGAAGCCAAACGATACAAATCGCAAGGATATCCGGTGGGAGCCGAGCGCAATACCCGAAAGTGCGACTTTGCCGATTTCGGAAATTCACCTTTCGATTATTCCCGTGAAAAAGTTGAGGGAAAAGAAATAGTTTTTACTACAACCAATGGAACACACGCCATTAAACTGGCACGCGGATGCAAAACGCTGCTTATCGGTGCTTTCTCGAACATCGATGCACTGGCAAATAAATGCAGAGAAATCGGCAATCGGATAGTGGTAATATGTGCCGGATGGAACAACCGGGTGAATATCGAAGATACCCTTTTCGGAGGAGCTTTCGCTGAAAAACTTTCCGGCGAACATCCCATAAAATGGGATTCGGATGCCGTGAAAATAGCATGGCAACTATGGCAATTTGCCAAACACGATCCGTTGAACTATATAAAAGATTCGGAACACTATCAACGGCTCATCGACAACAAAGCCGAGGGTGATGCTTTTTTCTGCTTACAGCCAAACACCACCAATCTTGTTCCCTATTATGATCGTGTAGAGAAGAAACTAAAGATTTATTAATCATCCCAAAAGTCGGAATCATCAAAATCGAACGATTCGGTAAATTGCTCCAAATCGCGCCGCTCTTTTTTTGTGGGTCGCCCTGTACCTCGTTGTCTGTCTATAAATCCGCTGATTTTGTTAAGCTCCAAAATTTCGTATTGATCGGGAGGTGTAATGTTTTCCATATATTGCGGCACGAGTTTGGCTCCCATCCGCTTATCGGTTAAATCAAGCACCTTGAACGAAAATGTGACAGGTGGTTTACGTACCTGCACAATATCGCCTCGCCGGATTGTACGTGAAGGTTTCACCGTAACGTTCCCAACCATTACACGACCTTTTTTGCATGCTTCCGATGCAATGGAACGGGTTTTAAAAATCCGAACCGCCCATAGCCATTTATCGATTCTTACCTCATCCATCGTTAAATCGAAAACAAAGATAGGCATTATTTATTATTATACAGATTCATGGCAATATCTATTCCGGAAAGACAAAAAGTGCGAATCGCTTCGCAAGCCGTTTCTATACGTTCGGGCAATAATTTCTTCTCTTCATCGGTAAAATCGCTCAACACATAATCAATTTGAGCCCCCCGCGGAAAGCCATTGCCAATTCCAAAACGAAGCCGGGCATATTGCTGCGTACCCAGCACTTCCTGTATGTGTTTTAAGCCGTTATGTCCTCCATCACTTCCTTTGGATTTCAATCGAATGGTGCCAAACGGCAACGCCAAATCATCAACAATAACCAACAAATTATCAATAGGAATTTTCTCCTTTTGCAGCCAATAACGCACAGCATTTCCGCTTAAATTCATAAAAGTAGATGGCTTCAAAAGAAGAAGGGATTTATTTTTCAAACGCGTTTCGGCCACAAATCCATATCGCTTATCCTGAAAAAAAGTATTGGACGCCTTTGCAAAAGCGTCCAATACCATAAATCCTATATTGTGACGGGTGTTTTCATATTCGGGACCAATGTTCCCTAATCCCACTATCAAATATTTCATTGCACTGCATCCTTAAAAAGGCCTATTCGGCTTTCGTCGCAGCTTTTGCTGCACGTGTCAGTTGCACACGACAAACCACGGCATTTTTCGCATTCAGAAGTTCTATGCCTTCAAAGTCGAGTTCGCCGACCTGTATACTTTTACCCAATCCTAAATTCTCGACATTAACAACCAGCTCTTCCGGTAATTTGTCGGGTAGAGCTCTCACTTTGAGTTTTCGCATATCGAGAGACAACTTACCTCCGGCTTTAACCCCTTCTGCAAGTCCCTCCAGACGAACAGGAATCTCAATTTCTACAGGAACATTTTCAAATACATGCAAGAAATCGATATGAAGGATGCTATCTTTCACCGGATGAAACTGAATCTCCCTGAGTATAGCCTGCATTTTCTTTTCCCCCAAATCGAGATTTACCAAATAAATCTCAGAAGTATAAATTAAATTGCGGACATCGCTATTTTTTACGACAAAATTCACATTCTCCTCATTGTGCCCACCGTAAACTACACACGGAATAAGTTCTTCGCGACGATATGCCCGCGCAGCTTTTTTGCCGAAATCATCTCTGATTTCACCTTTTAAATCAAATGTTTTCATTTCTAATGTTTGTGTTACTCAAAATAAAGTTTGTTTTCCTCTTTATTCCCCATCACACGGGATTGTATAAAAAGTGGCGCAAAGGTAGTGATTCTCTTTTGATTCCGCAAATTATATTTTGTGCAATTTTTTGAGCTTCTTTATGAAATAATACAGATTACTTTCATCTTTTCCCTTTAGAATACCAAAAAAATACGTATTTTTGCAACGTGAAAAAAGTTCATTTCAACAATGATTAATCGAGATTTAATTCGCATCCGAATAGTACAGATTGTATATGCCTGGTATCAGAATTCGAATAACAGTCTGAAAAATGCAGAAAAAGAGCTCTTGTTTGGTTTTCAGAAGTCATACGATCTTTATTATTACCTACTTCTGTTAATGGTAAAACTTACCGATATGTATGAAAGCCGAATCGAAACCAAAAGAAATAAATTTTTGCCATCGGAAGAAGATTTACATCCGAATACTCATCTGATTGATAATAAATTTATTCGTCAGCTCAAAACCAACCATCAATTTATCCATTATCTTAACAATCGCCCAATGTCGTGGGAAGAAAATGAGAATTTTGTCAAAAACCTGCTCGAAAATATATTAGAATCGGAAACTTATAAAACTTATTCTGAGCTTGAAAATCCGACGTATGAGGATGACCGTGATTTTTGGCGGAAAACGTTCAAACAATTCATTTACAATAATGAAGAATTAGATGAAATTCTGGAAGATGAAAGCATTTATTGGAACGATGATGTGGAAATTGTACAAACCTTCGTATTAAAAACCATTAAACAATTTTCGGAAGATAATGGACCGGACCAACCCCTATTACCCATGTTTAAAGATGAAGAAGACAAACAATATGCCTTAAAATTGCTGGATGAAACCATCTTGAACGAAAAGAAATATCGAAGTTTAATCGAAAAACACATCGACAAATGGGATCTGGATCGCATTGCTTTCATGGATATGATCATCATGCAAGTAGCTGTTGCCGAGATATTCTCATTCGAGTCTATCCCAACCCGAGTAACACTAAACGAATATATTGAGATTGCAAAAGCATACAGTACGCCCAAAAGTGGAAGTTTTGTAAACGGAATTTTGGATGCTATAGTAAATGAAATAAAAAAAGACAACCTGATTTTCAAACATTAATATAAACCATTAAAATTTTTATTCGTATGAATAGTTTATTACAAGCCGCTCCGGCTGCAAACGGCGGAGGGGGGATGGGGATGACCCTGATTATGATGATAGCCATCATCGCCGTTTTTTATTTTTTCATGATTCGCCCGCAACAGAAAAAACAAAAAGATCTCCAAAAAACACGCGAAGCATTAAAACCGGGAGATAAAGTGGTTACTGCAGGAGGAATTCACGGACGCATTAAAGAAGTAGGTGATACTTATTTTTTGATAGAGGTTGCCGATGGTGTTAAAATAAAAGTTGAAAAAGGATCGGTATACGCCAACCCTTCGGATGTGAATGCCAATTGATTGTTTTTATCCTAACCCGATATGGATTTTAAAACAGCCATCGATAATTGGAAACAAAAAATGCGAACATTTTTTTCTACATTCCCGTGGAAAAATTTGTTCACATTTTTGTTTTTTTTGGTGCTTTCATTTATCTTTTGGCTGATGCTCTTTTCACAGCGCCATGTCGAGGGCACCTATCGTATTCCTCTTAAATATACGCATATACCGGAAGACATTGTTTTCAATAATCCGTTGCCGGCATATATCGAAATCAGGGTTGCCGACAATGGCTACCAAATCTTCAAATACGACCTGTCGAAAAAAGATTCCTTAGAAATCAATGTAAGCGAATTTAAAGAAAACGATGTAGATGCCATTCAAGGCAATCAACTTATTCAGCTCATTCGTAATGAATTAGCTCCTACTACGCAGCTATTGAGTTATTCTCCGGCCATAATTTCACTCGGTGCATCAAAACTCGAAAGCAAAAAATTACCTGTGGTTTTCGATGGAGAAATTACTACTGCCGGCGGCAACTTAGTTATCGACAGCATCACTTTTATTCCTGAAACCGTAACCGCCTATGCATCAAAAAAACAATTGGCACAATTAAATAAGGCTGTAACCGAATATACAGTTTTCGAAAATCTGAAAGCTACTTCTCAATTTAAAGTTAAAATTAAAGAAGTCGAAGGAGTTAAATTTGTTCCTAAAGAAATCGATATTGTAATCCTTATCAAGGAATATACCGAGAAAAATTTCGAAATCCCCATTACCTGTTCCAACCTGCCTAAAAACCTCGACGTCAAATTCTTCCCTTCGCATGTTAATGTTATTTTCTCGGTAACATTAGAAGAATACAAAAAAATTGCACCTGAAGATTTTGAAATAAATCTTGACTATAATGAGCTCAAATCTAATCAAGAGGGGAAAATCGAAGTAAAACTCACAAAAAGCCCCGATTCGATTCTGAACCCCCGTTTATCTCCACCGATAGTGGAATTTCTTTTCGAAAAAAAAGAATAACACTTTGCAATCATGATAAAAATCGGAGTTACGGGAAACATCGGCAGCGGCAAATCGGTAGTGTGCGAATTGCTTAAAATTCATGGGATTCCGGTTTACAATGCCGACAAAGAAGCTAAAAGATTAAACGATTTTTCTCCGGTAATTCGCGAAAAACTCATCCACCATTTCGGAAAAGAAATTTATATTGAAGATAAACTCGATAAAAACAAGTTTGCCCAACTCATTTTTAATAACCCCGAAAAACTCTCTTTGGCCAATTCGATCATCCACCCTGAAGTAGCAAAAGACTTTGCAGCATGGGTGAAATCGAAAAGCAATTACCCGATAGTTGCCTTGGAGGCTGCCATACTTTTCGAAGGAAATTTTCATCACTATGTCGATAAAACCATTACGGTTTTCGCTCCGCTTGAACTCAGAATCGCTCGTGCTTCGCAACGAGATAACGTTCCGATAGAAAAAATCCACGAACGTGAGAAAAATCAAATTCCCGATGAAGAAAAAATAAAAAGGGCAGATTTCGTTATTTATAACGATGAAAAACATGCATTGATCCCACAAGTATCGCATTTGCTGAATCAACTCAATCAAAACGAGAAATAATCATGCCGATGTTATGATTGTTAATCACTCTTGGGTGGTATAATATCAATTCTCTGCCGGTTGTGTTTATTTTACGAGCCCTTATATTCTCGGTCACTGTTAGCCAAATGAGAAGAGGCAAATAATATAAATTTATTTTTATTTTTAGATTTAAGATGTAACTTTGCATTCGTATTATTCGAAATAACCCTTATAATTATATGGAAAATATGGAAGAAATAATTGGAATGAATGCCGGCAAAGTATGGACTCAACTTGATATAGCCGGACGCCAAAACGTAAAAGACTTAAAAAAAGCGACAAAACTAAGAGAAAAAGACTTGTATGCCGCTTTAGGTTGGCTGGCAAGAGAAGGCAAATTGCGCTTCGAAGAAGAAGAAAACGGAAAAGAGTTATTTGTTAGTCTGAAATAAACCTTTCCGGCAATAAAAAAATTTCCCTATCTCCTTTTAAAAAGATCGGTTTTTTAGCATCACATTGTGATTTAACCCGAAAATTTTTTAAAAGCTGCCATTAATGACAGCTTTCTTTTATTTTATTATCTTTACCGAAAATTTAATCCCGTTTTATGAAAAAGTTTTTCCCGATTTTCATCCTGTTTTTCGGCATATTGCATACTCACGCCCTGTCGTGTACTACTGCCGTAATATCGGGTAAACATACCGCCGATGGAAGAAGCATAATTTGGAAACTGCGCGATTCGGACGAACCCAAAAACAGTATGCGCTACTTTGCCGATGGAATATACCCCTATATCGGATTGGTAAATTCAGCCGACATAAAAGGAGAAAACGTGTGGGCAGGAGCCAACAGCGCAGGATTTGCCATTATGAACAGCGCTTCCTATAACGTAAACATTGGAGACACCACGCCATTGAAAGACAAAGAAGGCATCTTTATGAAACTTGCTTTACAAACCTGCGCTTCGTTGGAAGATTTTGAACAATTGCTTGAATCATACCCCAAACCGCGTGGAATAGCAGCAAATTTCGGCGTAATGGATGCCAAAGGCGGCATTGCTTTTTACGAAGTAGATCATTGGAAATGGACAAAATTCGATGCAACCAATCCTCAATTTGCCCCACAGGGTTACATCATCCGCACAAACTATTCCGAAACCGGTATAAATGAAGAAAAACGGGGTTCGATCCGTCGCCAAACCGCAGAAAAAATTTTTGCCGAAGCTGCAAAAAAGAATAAACTCAGCTATCGAACAGTTATACAGGAGTTTTCGCGATGCTTCTATCACCCGGTTTTTGAAATCGATTATCGGCAAAAATACGAAACAAGTCGGCCCGAAACCCAATTTGTTGTATCAGACGATTTCATAACGCGCAACAGCTCGGTTTCTGCACTTGTTATTCAGAGTGTCAAACCGGAAGAATTTCCAGATATGACTACCATTTGGACACTTATTGGATACCCCGCAACAACCGTAGCTATGCCTTTATGGCTTCACGGAAACGAAAACATACCACAAATTCTCAGGTATGACGCACAAATTAAAAACAGCCTATTGAACGAATATGCGTTGGAATGGAAAAAAACATGCTATCCCCTCGACATTCCCGAAGGATATCATTACCTGAAAATGACACAATTGGTCAATCCCGACAAAACGGGATACATCCAACGGATTGAACCCTTGGAAAAGGAGCTTTTTAAACTGACAGACGAAAAACTAGCCATATGGAGAAAAAAACCGCCCTTAGCATCGGAAATCGAAAAGTATTACGAATTTCTAAATAGGAAAGTATCCGATTTTTACGTTAAATAATAAAAGAAAAAATGACAGACAAACAATTATACTCATCTATAGCGAAACTTTTGCCAAAAAGTCGAATTTTCACCGATGAAACTTCGCGACTGGTGAAAGGCACCGATGCCGGGTTATACAGACTAATTCCAAGAATAGCAATAAAAGTCGATTCGGAAGATGAAGTGATCCAATTGTTGACATTATGCAATACGAATAAAGTACCCCTAACATTCAAAGCAGCCGGGACGAGTCTGAGCGGACAAACCATTTCAGATTCTATTCTCATGGAAATCGGTCAAGGATTCGAGTTCTCAAGCATTGCCGATAAAGGCTCTACCGCCACTTTTGGATGCGGACTCACCGGTACGGCAGCAAATCGGATGTTGATGCGTTACAAACGCAAATTGGGACCTAAACCCGCGTCCATTGATTCGGCAAAAATAGGCGGAATTATCGGCAATAACTCCAGTGGAATGAGCTACGGAATCAAATACAATTGTTACCATACGATAAAATCCATGCGGATTATTTTTGCCGATGGTTCCCTTCTCGATACAGGAGACAAAGAAAGCTGTCGAGAGTTCACCGCTTCTCACCGTGAACTGATTTCCGAAATAGAAGAAATACACCGTCAAGCCATTCAAAACGAAAAAATAAGAGACAAAATATCCCAGAAATTTCAACTGAAAAATACGTGTGGTTACGGAGTGAACTCATTAATCGATTTTGATGATCCTATCCAAATCATTGAGCACCTGATGATTGGTTCGGAAGGGACGCTTGGATTTGTTTCGCAAGCCACATTCGCAACCGTTCACGATGCACCGCTCAAAGCTGCGGCCATGATCTACTTTCCCAATCTCCGAGATGTATGCGAAGCGATTATTCCTTTGCGTAACTGTGCTGTAAGTGCGGCAGAATTAATGGACAGAAATGCACTTCGCGCGGTGGAAGATCAGGAAGGTATGCCGCCGGAACTGAAATCTCTGCCGACAGATGCCGCTGCACTTCTTATCGATTCCTCGGCAGACGATGAAGAAACCCTTCAACGTCAAATGCAAGAAATCGGAACTGCCCTGTCTCAGATTAAAACACTATTACCCATAAAATTTACAACCGATACCCATAGGTACAACACCTATTGGAACGTCCGAAACGGGCTGTTTACATCGGCCGCTGCCGGCCGCCCCAAAAACACGGCATCCATTATCGAAGACATTGCTTTCGAAGCCGAAGTCCTCGGCGAAGCACTCACCGATGTGCGCAATTTGCTTGTTCAATCGGGCTATGCCGATGCGGTAATGTGGGGACATTTACTGGATGGGAATGTACATTTTACCGTATTTCCCGACATCAACTCGCAAGACGGCGTACAAAAATATGCACAGTTCATGCACAAGTTGACCGATTTGGTAGCTACAAAACATCACGGAAGCCTCAAAGCCGAACACGGGACGGGAAGAAACATGGCTCCTTTTGTTGAAAAGGAATGGGGAACAGAAATCTATGCATTGATGAAGCGCATTAAAAAAGCGTTCGACCCGAATCTCATCCTAAATCCCGGTGTCATTATAAATGATGATAAGGAAGTTTTTATCAAAAATCTCAAAAATATTCCTACAGCTAATCCCCTTATCGATAAATGCATTGAATGCGGATTCTGTGAAATTCAATGCCCTTCGAAAAACCTTACCTTCACTCCGCGGCAACGCATCGTAGCCTATCGCTATTTGTCGGAAACCGTCCAGACAAGAAAATCGAATAATAAAACCGTCGGCGAACCGGCAAAAAAGATATCGTATCCCTTAGACGAAACCTGTGCAACCGACGGACTTTGCAGCCTTGCATGTCCTGTAGGTATCAACACGGGAAATCTCATAAAAGAGCTTCGTTGGCAGCACAATGGCAGGTTTTCCAATGCCATAGCTGCGTGGGTTGCCAATCACATGGATGGTGTCACCTCTTTCTTGCGCAGCCTGATGAAAATGCCCCATGCCATTGCAAAAATCATCGGATACAACCCCATGGAAAGTTTCACCCGAGGACTTTACAAAGTAGGCGACGGCATTTTCCCTTTATGGACACGCTATGTACCGACAGGAAGTAAGAAGATCGAAAGGAACATTTTCCCTGCCGCTTCTGCCGAATCGCCGATGGTGGTTTACTTTCCGTCGTGTATCACACGTTCGATGGGGGGACCCGCATATGGCTATGATGATCGTCAAGATGTGCCCTCAAAAATGGTTTCGCTACTGAAAAAAGCCAATTACACTGTTATTATTCCCGAAGGGAAAGACCGTCTGTGTTGCGGCATGGCTTTTAGCAGCAAGGGGTTCAAAAAACAAGCTCAAAAAAAGGAAAACGAACTCAACGAAGCTTTACTTAAAGCCAGCCGCAACGGTCAATTACCCATTGTGTGCGACATGAGCCCGTGTCTGCTGCATATGCGTGAAACGCTCGACTCCCGACTAAAGCTTTATGATCAAGTGGAATTCATTCACGATTTTCTATTGGAAAGACTTCGATTCAACAAACTGCCGCTATCGATAGCCGTGCATGTTACATGCAGCTCCACAAAGATGCAACTGGAAGAAAAAATGTTGAAAGTAGCATCGCTATGTGCCGAAAAAGTTATCATCCCCGAAGGCATTACGTGTTGTGGATGGGCGGGCGATCGCGGATTTTTTTATCCCGAACTCAACCATTCGGCATTAGCACCCTTAAAACAGCGCATTGGCGATGCAAAAGAAGGCTATTCCAACAGTTGTACATGCGAAATCGGGTTATCTGTCAATAGCGGCATTACCTATAAATCACTGGTATATTTAGTCGATAAATCTACCGAACCTCTTTCATAAAGGAAGACCGCTACAAAAATTTTTACTACTTTTGCACTTCAAAACAGCTGCTTAAAGGTTATGAATATCGAAAAAAAACTTCAAGAGCATATTATCGAAGCAATAAAAGAATTATACAAAGCCGATGTAGACCCTTCTGTGATCACTCTTCAAAAAACAAAGAAAGAGTTTAAAGGGCATTATACGCTGGTAACTTTCCCTTTGTTAAAAATATCGAAAAAAAATCCCGAACAGACTGCACGAGAAATCGGCAGCTATTTATCCGACAAATTGCCTTTTATCAGCGAATTTAATGTCATCAAAGGGTTCTTAAACATGTGCGTTTCTTCTCAAATATGGATAGAAGAGCTTGAAGAAATCGACAATAACCCGGATTTCGGATTCACGCCTGTAACGGACAGGTCTCCGCTTTACATGGTTGAATATTCTTCACCCAACACCAATAAACCTCTGCATTTGGGTCATGTACGCAACAACCTTCTGGGACATTCACTGAGCGAAATATTGAAAGCCAACGGCATCAAGGTAGTCAAGACTACACTGGTAAACGATCGGGGTATCCATATCTGTAAATCGATGGTGGCATGGAAAAAATGGGGAAACGGAGAAACCCCCCAATCATCGGGCAAAAAAGGCGATCATCTGGTGGGAGATTATTACGTACTCTTCGAGAAAAACTACAAAGCCGAAGTTGAAGAACTCATGAAACAAGGCTTGTCGAAAGAAGAAGCCGAAAAAAAATCGCCCCTTATGCAGGAAGCACGCGAAATGCTACGTCTGTGGGAAGCCGGCGATCCCGAAGTGATAAGCTTATGGAAAATGATGAACGAATGGGTGTATGCCGGTTTTGACGAAACCTACCAACGATTGGGCATCACATTCGACAAAATCTACTACGAATCGCAAACCTACCTGGTAGGTAAAGAAATGGTATTGCGTGGCTTAAAAGAAGGCCTTTTCTACCAAAAAGAAGACGGATCGGTATGGGTTGATCTCACCTCATATGGGCTCGATCACAAATTGTTGCTCCGTGCCGACGGGACATCGGTATACATGACGCAAGATATTGGCACAGCCAAACTCCGTTTCGACGATTATCCCATCGATAAAATGATTTATGTGGTGGGTAACGAACAGAACTATCATTTTCAAGTACTTGCCATCCTGCTCGATATGCTCGGTTTCAAATTCGGTAAAGGATTGGTGCATTTTTCCTATGGGATGGTAGAACTGCCCGAAGGGAAAATGAAATCGCGTGAAGGTACAGTGGTAGATGCCGATGATCTGATTGACGAAATGATCGACACCGCTCGCGAAATATCGCAAGAACTCGGCAAACTCGATGAATGCACGCCGGAAGAAACGGAACAAATCGTAACCATGATCGGCATGGGAGCGCTGAAATATTTTATTCTGAAAGTTGACCCCAAAAAGAACATGACTTTCAATCCCAAAGAATCCATCGACTTTGATGGCAATACCGGACCTTTTATCCAATATACCCATGCACGCATCAAATCGGTTTTGCGGAAAGCATCGGAACAAGGTATTGAATTTCCCGAAAAATTGGACCCATCGGCCGCGCTTTCCGAAAAGGAAGAAGGATTAGTGCAATTACTTGCTAATTTTGCCGATATTGTGAAACAAGCGGGAGAGGAATATAATATCTCGCTTATTGCAAACTATGTGTACGATCTGGCAAAAGAATACAACCAATTTTACCACGATTTCCCCATTCTGAGAGAAGAAAATCCTGCACTTCGCGATTTTCGCCTTATGCTTTCTAAGAACATTGCCGCCATCATACAAAGAAGCATGTCACTGCTGGGAATCGATGTGCCGGAACGTATGTAAGCGATCTTGGGTTAACAAAATAAACATCGGCCATCTTTTAATAAAGTGGCCGATGTTTTTACTGAAAAATGCTATGAACAAAACACGCTCTTCCTCCTATTAAAGCGAGAATTTCTTTTTATCATTTCTCTTCGATCGAAATAATGGCTTTTGTTGGTCCATTCGTGCAATCAATAGTGATAATGTACGTTTTGCCGTCTTCCAAATGTTGATCGGGTGCAAATCCCAAGTCACCTGAATCTGAAATTGTAATAACCGAAGGAATGAGTCCCTTTGTTTCAGCATAATTGGCTTTTTTGAATTCACCACCCCAATCGTCTTGATAGAAGAATTTGAATCCGATCCAATCGGAGCGAATCTGACCTAACCCTTGTTCGCCACTTGCTGTTACAGTCATGCGATATACCTTAGTTTCTACGGGAGCCATGCAAAGCATTTTCCCCGGATTCCATCCCGGTTGACCGGTGGTCATCGCAGGTTTTGCAATTCCCCATCCGGCAATCCATATCGCACCTGTTCCATCTTCTTTCATGACAGCTTTATTGCCGTTTTTATCTAACGTTAGTACCCTGAAATACGGAATACCTTCTTCTTCTACCATAATACGATATTTGCCATCGATTGCAGCAAATAGGATTTGTCCGTCATTCGTTACGCTAAAAAAGTCGGGGTCAATCCAAAAACGTGAAACATCTAAGATATTTTCAAACGCCAATATATCTCCTTTTTTCAAATCCATATCGGCTTGAAACTTTCCATCAACAAAATCCATACTTTTCCCGTTCACCTTATATTCCGTAAAAGGAGTTCTTGTATAGGAAAAAGCATTAAATGTTATTTCGTAGGGACTACTTTGTAAACTTAAAAAAGTTATTGGAGTAGTCGAGCCCTCTTTAATTCCGTTATTTTCCCATCCGAAAGTTATGGAATTGCCATTTGCACCATACTTCGGAGTAACGATCACTCCTTTCAGGAGTTGAGGTATACTCGGATCGGTTAAAGTCGAATACAAATTATCTTCTTTCCAATCTAATCTCAGTGTATCATCGGTAACCGTAATCAGTAAGACATATTCAAACTGTGGTCTTGTTAAAGAAACAGGAAACTCCTTTTCAACCGTTGTAAAATGAATATCTTGAAGAACCAATTTCAAGGTAGCAGTTCCATCCGGTACTTCTTTCAAAAAAGGAGCAAAGATTTTCCCTGAATATGTACCCTCCTGTTTTGTGCGGATAGAAGTCTCCGAAACTTTAACGTCACCATAAAACAACTGCGCCTTCAATGTCGACAGTGGGACTTTTGGGTCCTTTACCGTAGCGGAAAAAGGTATACTGTCTCCAAAAAACGCTCCGGAAACAATTTGCGGATCTATGATCTGTGGATCTCCGGGTTTACCGGGAAATTCAACTTCATCATCGCACGCCGAAAACGAAAGCAACAGCAGCGATATTAATGCGAATATATTTATGCGTGTCATATGTTTATTATTTTATACGTAATACCAATTAAATAATTTATTTCCAACGAAAAGATGTCGCCGATTGGGGAAGGAGTCGATAACTAAAGGTATGCCTTCCGTCATTGACCGTAATATCCTGCGAAATGGTTTGTTCATTTAAAACAACCATCCCAAAGGATTGATCCGGATTCAACGCAGCCACATAGGTTAGTCCATCTATATTCAGATTGGAGGACTTGATTCGATAGGCTCCCGGTTTGATCACCTTTGACAAATGTGCCACATCATAATAGTGACTGTTCTTTTTTACAGTCGAATAATCGGAAGAATTAACATCAACAGCACCTAAACACATATTGCATCCACCCGGTCTGTAGGGCCCATGTTTATCGTCCAACATAAAATTCCACACAATTACCGATTTAGACCAATTATTTAACGTCCCTATACCTACTTCCCTAAGATTCCACATCAAATCGTCGCCAAATTTATATCCGTCGCCCCACAATCCGATCGAAATTTCGGTAAAATATAAGTTTTTATCCGGTCGATAATTGTGTACTTCCAACAATTCGCTTTTATCTCCCCCATAGGCATGATAAGCCGCACCATCCACATATTGAGCGGCTTCAGCATCGGCATAGATATGCAATGGATACTTCGTTTGATCCTTACTGTCCGGCTTCCATGCATCATAGTCGTAATTATGATCATACACTACAATTTTGGTTTTAATGCCATTCTCTCTAAATTTCGGTCCTAATGCCGATTTTATAAAAGCTGCTTGCTCTTGCCACGTCATAAACATCGAAGCGGAATTTCCTCTGTTTAATGGTTCGTTTTGAATAGTCACTGCATCGATAGTGAATCCCTCTTTTTCCATGGCCTGAATATATTTAACAAAATAAGCAGCATAATCCTGATAAAAAGCAGGATTCAACTGACCACTCGTCCATGAATTATAGGGTTGGAGCTCCGTTAGATTATTAACCTTCATCCAACGAGGGGCTGTCCAGGGAGAAGCCATGATCTTAACATGAGGATTAATGTTAAGTATTTCCTTCAAAACAGGGAAAATATACTTCTTTTCTTCTTCCTGAATGGCAAAATTCGCTATACCCGGTGTATCGCAATACGTATATTCCGACAACGAAAAATCGGAACATCCTATCGAAACGCGAATAAAACTATATCCCATGCCTTCATTGGGGTCGAATGTTTCTTTCAACAATGCCTTTCGTTTTTCAACAGGCATTTTCATCAGATTATAACAGGTTGATCCCGTAAAAGCTGCTCCAAAACCATCCATTTGCTGGTATTTGACAGAAGTATCAAGCGTTATCGTATATGGCGACATATTGTCTTTTGTATTGAAATATACCGACACCTTCTCAAATAACCTGGCCTGATTTGCTGTAGTAATGTAACCATCAACATCACTTTCCACCCCAGGAATCCCGTTCCCATCATCATTGGTTTCGTTTTCTTTACAAGAAACCGAAAGGGTGGTTACAATCAAAATAAATCCTATGCAAATTCTTTTTATCATCTTAAATTCCATGAGTAGTAAAAAATTTAATATCCTTTATTTTGCGTTAAAGAAGGATTTTTATCAATGGCTTCCTGAGGAATGGGCAGTAAAATCGTTTCTTCTGTCAACGGCAGCATTTGAATTCGTCCCTCATCACGTTGATTCAATGTATTCAACACACTAATGGCTTTATCGGCTCTAACAAGGTCAAACCATCGATGTCCTTCGAAAGCCAATTCCAAACGTCGCTCATTTAACACCGCATTTTTCATTTCTTCTTTTGAAGAAGTAACAGATGCCGGCAAATTGTTTAGTTTTGCTCTGGTACGAACTTGATTAACAAGTTTTGCAGCTTCTGCAAGATTTTCGGGATTATCCCCTAAATTGGCATATGCCTCTGCCTTGAGCAAAAGAATATCGGCAAGCCGTATTTTGATAATGCTGTTGAGATTGGATCGCATCTTATACATAAACGGATAATGGCTGCTCGGATAATGGATACTCCATGGAGGATTTCCCCATTTAATGGAAGCATTCATACGAATAATATCATTTTCTTTTTGAAAAGCAGCAATAAGATCTCTTGAAGGTGTTATCCATTTTGCCCAGTCATAAACACTATTGGGATCGGCTTCATTCAATCCAAACATCATCCATACCCAGTTTGTACTTCCTGCCGGAAAAGTTATTTCAAAAATGGATTCGCTGCTGTTACGCAACTTCGCATCTTTGGTATTTTTATCGAAATTGAATAGATCATCGTAATTTTCCACAAGAGAAAAACCGGCATCCTGAACCTTCTTGCAATATTCTACAACTTTTTTGTAATCTCTCACGGGTTTTTCGGCATAAACTTTAGCCAATAAGGCATTAGCCACCGCTTTCGACAATAAAAATTTATTCTGAGGACTTACCTCCGGAGCATCTGTCGCAGCAATCTCCAAATCGTCGATAATTTTTTTGTAAACTTTGTCTAGCGGATCACGAGGAGGAAATAATTTTAAATACACTTCTTCAATATTGTCGGCCGTAACATCGGGCGTTTTTTCCGTGACGAGCGGGATATCGCCCCATAATCGAACCATATCAAACCAAATCCATGCCCTGAAAATAAGCGCTTCCGCTTTCCATTCACGACGTTCTGTCTGCGTCAACGTAGGATCAGGTACATTATCTATATTCAGAATAATACGGTTTGCAGTTACAACATAATTCAAAAAAGCATTCCAATCGCGTGTAATATTTTTATTTATACCATCCTGGGAATGGGCTTCGAGAGTGGATAACTCACTACCCGATGTTCCTCTGTAAGCATTATCGGCATGGGTTTCTGTATACACCAAATAATCCAGATACCAGTTTTCTTGAGAATCTCTTATTGTGGAATATAAACCATTGTGAAGAGCCACCATTTGTTCCCTTGTAGTAAATTCATTCTCTTTATTGGTAGTGTCTTTTGGAATGGTAAGCTCGCTAAAATCAGCAATAGGATCTCTCTGAATATCGCATGAATAGTTTACAAATAAAACTATTGCGAAAAGCATTGCTAAATATATTTTGTTTCTCATATCTCTTAATTTTAAAAATCAATGTTTAAACCAAAAACGAATGTTTTTACGTGAGGATATGTTCCCCAGTCAATGCCTTGCACGGTTGAACTTCCCCCATATTGATTCACTTCGGGATCGAAACCTTTATAATTTGTCAGCGTAAACAGGTTGTGTGCCGTAAAATAAGGTTGCACCCTTGAGATGTTCCATTTTTTCAATAAAGGCAAGTTGACATTATAAGATAAGGTGAGTGACTTTAATCGTATAAAACTACCATCTTCCACAAAACGAGTCGACGCCCTTAAATTGTCGGTGCTGGTAGAAGCCCTCGGTATATCGGTTATCTGGCCGGGAATGCGCCATCTCCTTATCACTTCCGTCGACTGATTCATACCGTTATACATGCCTTCTGTTTCATATCGGGATGCATTATATACGTCATTACCATGAGAACCTTGAAACAAAAAATTCAAATTAAATCCCTTATAAGAAAGAGTATTCATCATTCCCCAAACAAAATCGGGATTAGGATTTCCGATATATGTTTTATCGCTCGTGGTAATCCTTCCATTCCCGTCCAAATCTCTGAATATTAAATCACCGGTTTCCGGATCGACACCTTCTGAAATATAGCCCCAAAACATTCCTAAGGGCTTTCCCTCCGTCATTCTTACTACATTTTCACTGGTTGCTTCGGAAGTATTGGCGAAATAATAGATTTTTTGAAGCGATAATTTGGTTACCTTATTTCTGTTGAAAGAAATATTGAAGTCTGTCGTCCAAGAAAAATCTTTTTGTTCCATATTTCGAGTATTTAACGAAAATTCCAACCCTTTATTTTCCATCTCTCCTTCGTTTCTGTAAATATGCGAGAAGTCAAGGCCATCAGGCAAAGGAACATTCATTAATAAATTGGTGGTATACTTATAGTAGGCATCAGCAGTAAAAGTTATCCGATTTTTGAGCAAAGTCAGATCAACACCGATATTACTTTGAGTTGTGGTTTCCCACGTCAAATCCCTATTCCTCATGTTTGCCGGAGTAATATTTACCACCGCCCTGTCATTACCGGTTTCCCACCACGGTATTCGTTGGATATTATATAATTGAAGATAAGCATAATCGCTGATCCCGGATTGATTTCCCGTTTTTCCCCATCCTCCTCTTAATTTCAAATCGTCTATCCATGTCACATCATTCATGAATTTTTCGGAAGAAATTCTCCATGCAGCCGAAACAGAAGGGAAATAACCGAATCTTTTTTCGGGAGAAAGTTTTGATGAACCGTCCGATCTGAAATTTACGGTGAGCAGATATTTCCCTGAATAATTGTAAGAAACGCGGGCCAAATAAGACATTAACGCCCAATCCGAAGCAGTTGTACCTGTTCCCCACGGATCAATTTTATTGGCAGCATTCAAGGTTTTTGGCGTATACCCTTTTCTATAGAAACTGCCATTCATATAAGAATTGGTCCAATGCGAAGTAGTGTAAGAAGTACCTCCCATCAGATTGAGGCTCTGATCATTTTTAAACGATAAATCGTAAGTAAGAATATTATCGAATACAAGGATCGTACTCAATGATCGATTATCCGACGCTGTCCCTCCCTGATTCCGTCCATAAGCAGTTTTTTTAGGATCAAGAAATGTTGTTTCGTTATTATAAACCCTGTCAATAGAATTGCTGCTTTTGAATTTAAGGCCGGGCAAAATGTCGATATCCACATTAAAAGACCCTAAAAGTCGGTTATTATAGGATTTATTATCTTCCGTTCGCGACAAATTTTCGATCGGATGCGTCAGATTTGCACCATAAAAGTTATTGTAATATTGTCCCGGATTCTCCGGATCCCATATAGGAGCATACGTTGGTGTATTGATAACGGATAATACCACACCTGCTCTATTTGCTCCGGTACCCGAAATAATCCCATTTCCGGAATAATCGGAATAAGCAATATTTGTACTGATTTTTAACCAATTTCTGATTTGATTATCGATATTGGCTCGAATGTTATATCGCTTGTAATAAGCCACATTCAGAACGCCTTTTTCCTCCGTATAGCCACCTGACAAAAAGTAACGTAATTTATCGGTACCACTCGATATTGACAATTGATAATTTTGATTCAAGGCGGTTCTGAACGTTTCTTTAAACCAATCGGTGCGATCAGTTAAACCCTCCGGGAGAGTAACAATACCTAACTCATCCATCAATTCCTTATATTGTGCAACATTGAGCGATTTCAGTTGTTTGATTACATTTGAAGCACCAATATACGTATTGAAACTGATTTTAGATTGACCTGCTTTCCCGGCCTTTGTTGTTATCAATACCACACCATTCGATGCACGTGAACCATAAATTGCTGCTGATGATGCATCCTTTAATATCTGCATCGATTCGATATCGGCAGGAGCCAAAAAATTTATATCGTTTGTGGGAACTCCATCAACCACATATAAAGGATCATTGCTTGCTGTGATTGAGGTATTCCCTCTTACCCTGACGACCATACCTGCACCCGGCTGTCCGTTGGGTTGAATCACCTGAACACCGGCAGCTTTCCCCTGAATGGCCTGAGCAGCCGAAATTATTGGCCTCTCCAACAAATCTTCAGTGGAAACGGTTGACACAGCAGTAGTAACATCTTTTCTTTTTACTGCGCCATAACCAATAACTACCAATTCATCCAATGTCTTCACATCTTCCAGCATCTGAACATTTAATATTTTTGGCTCAGTAATCGTAAATTCCTGATCGATATATCCGATATAAGAAAACCGAACAACAGAACCTTTCGGCACCGATAAACTATAATTGCCGTCCATATCGGTTACGGTACCAATTGTTGAACCCTGAACAAATATATTGGCAGCAATGATAGGATTGCCATTGGCATCAGTTACTCGTCCTTTTATTGTTACGTTTTCTTGCTGAGTTCCCTCTGATTGTTGGGTTACTTGCGATCTCTTGACAAGAACAACAATGTTATTGTTTTTTTCATACGTAACATCGGTTCCATTCAGTAATTTTTGCATAACTTCATCGATATCCGAATTGGTTACCTGAATCGAAATGTTTTTGTTCAAAACATCTAGCGATTCATTGTAAAAAAATCGGTATTCGCTTACACTCTCTATTTCTTTCAGCACCTGACGAAAAGGCTTATTTTTCACATTTACGGAAATTTGTGAAAAAGATTGGCTGACAGTTGCCCACAAAAGAAGAAGCATGGCAAACTTCAACATGAAGTGGGATTTTCTGAAAAATAATTTTTTCCCCATAAATAATAATTTAAACGTTATACACTTGTTGAATAAAAACAGAAAAATTTTGCATCTCTGTTTTAAGAATACAAATGAAGGATAACGAAACCACTAATGTATTAGATTTTATTAACTCTATTTAACTATAAACTTTCTCTCCAGTGGAAAAAGTGAAAGATCTGCGGATAGTTCAATCGATTAAAAATTAATCCCTGTAATACAATTTTATAGTTGTCCCTTGCATTTCATATCGCATAGGTGAAGTAAGCGACAAAATATCCAACGTATTTCTTATGCTGCTCATTCCCAAGGTTCCTGAAAAACGTATGGAACGCAGCTTATCTGAAGCAAATTGAATATCAACATTGAAAATGCGCGATAAGGTACGAGCAATATCTTCAAACGACTGATTATCGAAATACAGATTCCCGCTTTTCCATTGTATAAAATCGCCGGAACGAACCATGTCAGTAGTAAGTGTTCGAGTAGATTTGTTAAATATAGCACGTTGGTTTTCACTCAAAATTTGTTCTTGACCCGAAGCACTCACTTTAATTTTCCCTTCAATCAAAACAGCGAATGCTTGTTGGTCTTCACTATAAGACCTGATGTTGAACGATGTCCCCAAAGCTTCAACAAACATTGATTCTGTTTTTACAATAAACGGACGTTCTTTGTCTTTTGTCACTTCAAAGTAGGCTTCTCCCTCTAAATAAACCGGGCGCTGTTTCCGATTGAATTCATCATTGTATGTGATTTTAGAACCGGAATTTATCCATACCCGGCTCCCATCAGGAAGAACAACTTCAGCTTTTTCCCCATACCCGGCAATAACGATAGTGGGGTGATTATTGCCTTGCTGTGTTTGAATAAAATAATATACAGATAGCGCAGAAACGATAGGCAAGATGAGAATGGCAGCCCATTGTAAAACTTTTTTCCATTTCTTTTGAATAAAAGGGACCTCATTTTTTGACGAAATACTTTGACGAATATTCGAAAATATCTTTTGTTGTACATTTACATCGATTTCCGGATCAGATTTACGTAATTGATCTTCAAAGATATCCTGCATAGACCGATCATTACGAATAAGGGCAAGCAATCGTTCGATTTCCTCTGAAGATGCCTCGTCACGAAGATATTTGTCAAATAATATGGTCTTGTATTTATTATTCATCTTTTTATTCTCTCTTTTTATTATACAATTAATCACCCCTTTTTCACTAAAAAGAAGTGCATCTTTATATTAAATTAACAGACAAATGGAAATCAAAAGTAATTTGTCGCGATTCTTTTGAAACTCTTTTCGTATAAATTTCATTGCCAGCGAAAGCTGAGTCTCCACAGTACTGACAGAAATGTTCAATATTTCTGCAATTTGTTTGTTGGAAAAGCCTTCTTTTTTACTCAAAACAAATATTTTTTTTCGCGACGGAGGTAACTGTTCGATAAGTTCGTTGAAAAATTTTTCCAACCATTTACGGTCGAGTTCTTCTTCGATAGAATTATCATGATCGATTTGTGTTTCTAAAAGTAACTTCTGATACAAAAACTCGATGGTTTGCCGCTGATACTTATTCATCAGCATATTTTTCGCAATTGTAGAAAGATAAAAAAGAACGGATTTTTCGGGATGTATCTGGTCACGCACCTCCCACAGCTTGACAAATGCATCCTGAACGATTTCTTCCGCCAAATATTTATCCCCGTGAGAAAGAGTCATGATAAAGTTGTACAGCTTACCGCTGTATCGATAATAAATCTTCTCAAAAGCTTGGGAAGAACCGTTTCGAAGAGCCATCAAATCATGTATTTCATCTTTTGGAGGGAGCATGATTTTTTTATTCTTTTTATTATAACAAAAATATAACAAAACTGATTACAAAGCTAACAAAATAAACATCGGCCACTTTATTAAAAGATGGCCGATATTTTACTGAAAAATGCTATGAACAACATATTCTCCGCCTCTTTAGCGGGAATTTCTTTCTACAATTTCTCACCGGTTTGGTGTATCCCATATTTTTGTTTGAGTGCAGGTTACTTTATCGGCCAAGTTTCCTACCTGAAATTTAAAGTCGCCTGCTTCCAATGTCCATTTTCCTTCAGGATTTACAAAAGCCAAATCATCAGCCGCTATTTTCAATGTTACCGTTTTCTGTTCTCCGGGTTGAAGATTGATTTTCCGAAATGCTCTTAGACGACGCACATCGGGAGTAATCGATGAAACCAAATCGCTTGTGAAAAGCATCACCGATTCTTTACCGGCCATCTCACCGATATTTTTCACGTCAACCGTAACTGAAATGGTATCTCCGGGACCAAAACTTTTCTTGTCGATGGTGAGGTTTGCATACTCAAACGTTGTGTAACTCAAGCCAAATCCAAAGGGATATTGAACTGCAGTTTCTGCACCGTAATCATACACCCCTTCCATTTTTTGACCGATATTCTGACAGGGTTT
>ENA-UOYA01001013-UOYA01001013.1-activated-sludge-metagenome-genome-assembly--contig:-NODE-1013-length-32370-cov-5.731889_pt1 | contig 32370 bp, 29 predicted proteins | sample MGYA00238163_ERZ764804 | MGnify/ENA primary metagenome ERZ764804 (study PRJEB28919, sample SAMN05720223) | activated sludge metagenome | isolation source: Anaerobic digester | place: Hong Kong... | reverse complement strand
ACGGGTTCGTGCACTGGAGGGCTATCTATAAAACCATCGCAAGCATCGTCAATCCCGTCTTCGTCAGTATCAACTCCAGCTGCAGGTACACCCAGGCAAGCCTGTTGACTGTCAAGTGTACCATCACCATCCATATCATTTTGGTCTTCGCCGACATAGACAATTTTCTTTAATGTAATATCCTCACCTATAAAGTTTTTGGCCGCAATATACAACGTATGGTAGCCAGGTTCGATAGTGTCTGGCAGACTTACATCTGTATTAATAACTCCATCAGAGCCAACGATGGCCCCACCTAATGTAGTTGGTGTCGAGTGAATAGTTATTGTAGCTGTCGAGTTTGGCTGTAGCAGTAAGCCACTAGTTTCGGTAGTTATATTAAACGATGTGCTTTTAAAAAGAATATCGTTGGTAAAGTCTGGTGAATATACGGCGTTATCTATATTTCTGCCAAAATGCGGAGCATTAGCAAGTAGTTCAATGGTATTTTCTGCAGGCCTCGTATAAGACGTGCGACCACTTGATGTCGGCATCTCTGCCGTTAAGCCGTTGGTTGCATTATTAATTCTACGGGCGAATGCTTGATGGCCTAAATCATTTGGGTGGTAGCTTTCAGTCGCAATCAACTTATCGTAACCTTTAGTCAGGCCGTTTACCGCAACATCAAATGTGTTTGTTTCGCACATGCGGTGCCCAGCAAAGGCATCCTCGGTATCAACATAAAAAACGCCAGCATCCTCGGCGGCGGTTTTTATAACGTGGTTTAGGTAGCTAATAAGTTCGTTGCCAAATATAATTTCGTCATTAGTGAAATGGACATTTAGTGCACAGTTACCATTCGCAACCGCAATCTGGGGGTAGCCAATAATATAATACTTGGTATCTGGTGAAGCTTGTTTCATAGACTGATACATAGAAACGAGTCGTGCGTACTGATTGTCTATAGCATTTGCAAGCTCTATTCTATCTTCGTAACCCTGGTAACAGTTACCAATATTACTTAATACGCAATTCTTGATAATGTCCGAGAAGCCAACATCATTGCCCCCCATGCTCATGGTGACTACCTGTGGTTGATTTATATCAATAAACCTAAGCTGAACTCTATATCCAGGGAGATAATTTTCATATATTTCACCATCGGAGGTCTCATTAATTTTACCTTTTGACTGAGAGTCCTTCTCATTATATTTATGCTCATCACTTGTGATGACATCTTTAATTTTAGCTCCAGAACAAGCCACAGATTTAAAATTATCTATATTCGCAAGGCTTCTAAGCAGGTAGCCATAAGACAGTGTAGATACATGGCACCTATTATCTGTAATATTAGTTTCTGGTCTGTAATTATAGGCACCCTCACCGGAACTAAACGAGTCGCCAAGCGCTAGATAGTCAATATTTATATTGCTCTGTCCATCCACTGAAAGTCTAAAAAGCCCAATTTTTCTATTGTCTGTGGCCACAAAATCATATGTGCCATAAAATTCCAACAACCCGTTATTTATAAAATTTGCCGAGCTTATCGTTGCAAAGTAACTGGGTCTTATATCTTTTATTGATTGCAATAAATTTCGTGATGTACACCTTTTTGATATGTCTGTATTGTTTGTGCAGGTCTGTAGGTCAAATAATATAAATCTTTTTTCTGGTGCAGACGTTGCAATCACTGCATAGCGACCGTCATTACTAATAGCATTAAGCGAATAAACTGTATAATTTGATGTGCTGAAATTGTAATAAAAAGGTAAAACCTGGCCAGTTTTTAAGTTTATTCGTACAAAACCAGAATTAAGTCCATCGGCAACCGCCCATTCACCATTTTCAGATATTCTGAATGTATTAGAGTCTATATATAGTAAATCATTGTACGTATTCTTTACTGTTGCGACCGGTGAAGGGAGCGTATAGGTAATCTGTCCATATATATCCTTGGATGTTGCTATCTGGTACATAGGGTTCTGGTATATCAAAACTTTTGAGGCATTACCCCCGGCACTCACAAGCTCAACGATTTGTTCATTACCTGGCACCGGAATAATGCGGCTGCTTGTACTCATTTGGCTTTTTATCTTACCGGCGATATTTGTGCCCGGTACAAGCAAATAGCCATCACCATACATGCCAAACGACGCATTATAGGCGCAAACATCGGTTTGTATCTTTGTTTGAACAGTGCTTAAGCCAACTTTTCTTTCGGGACGTGTTGTAAAAGAGGTTTTGTAGCAGTCAATTTTATTGATACCGATAGTATTAACAATACTTGCATCTTGGGGGATGACATACGATTTAGTTTCGGACAAACTTAAACCACTGGCTAGCCAAGAGTTTTCTACCGCATCGGCGTGAGTAGCAATAGCTGCAGCCACAATTAGTACAGCAAACAAAACACCAGCCAACGGTTTTATATATCTGCTTAGCATACACTCCGTCCTACACTTCTATTTATATAGTGTGTAAAACAATCCGTAAAGGACAAACTCAGTTTTTTACTGGGTAAAACTCAGATCTACTGTTGCCATAACAGCTCAATGTGACACGGAATGATTTTGTATCTGAGAATAGAGCTTGTTTATCTAATGTGTAGTCGGAGTAACAGCTGAGCTGTTGATCTTTAAATTTAAACCCATCACTAGAATTGTAGTCGTGTGATGAAACGTAGGGATTGTTATTCTGTGCCGTAGTGCTAGTTAGATTAATCCGTTCGTTCTTCATTAGACTATCCTCAACCCTTAATGCAAGGTCCATTGCATCTTGTTGTTGATTTACATCGTTAAAATACATGTAGATATCTACAGAGCAACTTCTTTCGCCTTGCGAGTATTTCTCACTTCTGTAGCTGCAAGACTTATCTTTTTTCATGCTAGTGGGTTGGCCAACGTTTTTAACGATGTCGGCATATAGGGTATCTAGCGATTTTTCGGCTTGATCAAATTGCTTTTTTTGATTGTAGATAATGAGCCTATTTACCCCAATAAAAGCCAATACACCAAGCAGTACGACTACGAGCAGTACGGCAAACCAGTTCTTTTGCCAAAATCCACTTACGGCTTTGCTTACTTTGTTTGGCTGCTTCTTTGGTGTTTGCTTTTTAGCCATAAGCAAATTATATCAGGTTACTATGCGCATGTATGCCAGCTTAACTAAAGTATTAATAAATATAGGTAGCATATAATACTAAGTGCCATGACTAATTCGCGCGAAACTATCTGTCAGCAATGTAATCAGCAGCCAATCGACGAACCACTAAGCCTTGAGGCTTTTAAAGAGCGGTGTTTACAGGCGCAATCAAATACCGATCACCAGAACTTTAGGTCATGGCATAAATCACTTGTTAACGGTGGTAACTGCGCGCTAAAACAAGTGGTAACTATGGATGAGGGTTCGGTAGATAACTAATTTTCGGTGGGTGGTGAAATAACGTTTATAAACACTTTGCCGTCCAGTACGCACTGCTCGGGGCTTGTCTCTAGCAGCTTTGAACCCTTGGTTTTAATGCACTGTGCGAAGTCCTGAACCGAGCGTACTGCTTTGCGGGCGGAGTAAACTCGTTCGCCAATTAAAAATGCCAAAACAACTGCAGCCACAAGTATGAATAACACCATAAGGCCAAAGCCGTTTTGTGTTTTTGCGGGTTTAGTCATCACCCAAAACTCCATCTGACCCATCAATCAGTAGGTCGTGGAGTTTTTTTGCTTTTTCTAAATTAAGCCCCGGCAAAAATGCCTCTGCCTTAACTTTTCCGTTGATCGAGCCACCACCATTTGTTTGCGTGCCAGACACCGCACCGGCTGTTTCGATACTTAATTTAGAAAGCCCCAAAACTCTATCGGCCAGAGTGCGTTCTATATTGACGTTTTGAATTTGTTCAAACGGTAGTGATACAGAACTTTTATGGATTACACCACTTTCAATTTGCAGGCCCGTTTCATCGACTTCGAAAAAGAAATTGTTATATGTAAGCGTCGCACCAATAAGTATAGCTACAAAGTATGCCACCAGCGCAAAAAATAGCACGGGTATAAATATGGCACCAACCAGCAAAAGTACAGGTAACCAAATAGTTTTGCCTAGATATTTTAAAAAGAAGTAACCAAGCGCGTCCACACCAAGCGTTTGGCGGGGGAACAACTCAACTTTTTTAAGTGGCTTTGCCGCTTTTGCAGCTTCAGCCGAATCAGCTTCTGGTGCAAGCGCATGATACGCTCGGGCTTCTGGCCCATGCTGTGGCACCCCGCAAAATTTACAAAAATTAGAATTACCAGGTATAAGCTGGCCACAATTACTGCAATAAATCTGATTCATACAGGTAAGTATACACCCTAAAAACGAACGCGAATTTTTAGCATTTCAATAAATGAATTAACAGATGCTTTCAGTAAGTTTTCTCCACCCAAATGGTGTGTATCACTATCCCATCTGGTGATCGGTAGAGCAATTACTGGCACTTTCGCTTCGCGTAATTTTACAAAAATCTCAACGTCAAAACTCCATCCCTGCGTCTTTAAATCGGTAAATCCAAGCGTGGCTGCGCCAGCAGTGAAAGCCTTAAAGCCGCATTGCAAGTCGGAAATTTTCGTCATAAATAAAACGCGGTTTAACAAGCTACTCCAAAACGAAATGAATTTTCGCACAAAACTAGAGTGTTTTTGCATACGTACTCCAAAAACGGCCGCGTTGCTTGACTGTGTGGATAAGATATTAAATGCCTTTTTGATATTTACTAATGGTATCGCTAAATCTGCATCAGTAAAAACCTGTATTTTACCTTTTGCTGCCTTGAATCCAAGGCTAACATCACGTCCTTTGCCGACACGATTTTTGGGTTCAATCAATGTAAAGTGGGTAAATTTTTTAGCAGATCGAGCTGCGATTACACCCGTGTTGTCTTTATCCTTTGCGGCGACAACAATTACTTCGCACACTATAGTACTAAGATCTTTCTTGATATATGTAGCCAGCCTATCAAGTGACCGCTCTATAATATCCGCTTCATTAAGAGCGGGTATAATTATTGTTAAATCTATGGGTTTAGTTACCCTTGGCATATGGCAACAATTGTATACTATTTATCTATCACCAGTTGTTTTTTTACGAAACACAATATAGTTATATGCCACAAAATTCCAAATAATTGATGCGACACTCGCGATTAGTTTTGCTCCATTGGCGATCAAAAACTCATGCTCGCTATAAAGCGTAGGGTAATTTGTTTGTACCCAGTGGATAATCAGTGCCAAGCCAGCACCTTGTATTATCCATAGTCCAAACAACGTAAATCCTATAAACAACAACGCGGATTTAATATCAAATACACCATGGTGCTTAAACACAAACCGTTTGTTCGCAAAATAACTAAATGTGAGCGCAAATGAGGTAGACACAAGATTCGCAACAAATGGCCGCATCCCAAAGCCAATTAATAACAGATTGAATATCGCATAGTCGATAATCGTATTAATTACGCCTACGCTACCAAAGCCAGCAATCTTTTTGACGAATTGTTTACTTGGTTTTTTTAGCATTATTTATATTTTAACAGCATAATTTGCTACTATCGTTAGTATTGCATAAACATACAAGGAGCTTTATTTATGAAAAACCTAGAAGCAGCACCTGTTGTAGATGGGCCAGAAGAAGATTCATCCCCTAACGAACGTCAAATTGGTCATCATTCCGTGGCGCAAGTTATCGAGGATCCTCGGGATTTTTACGTGAGTTGGGGCTTTACAGATTAAAAGATAATAAATTATTGGTGGGAGAACAGGAAAAATAATGCCAAACCCAGGTTCATACAATGAGTTTTTAGCAAGGGAAGGGCTTAGCCCGGGCCCAGAAGCGATCGAGGCGCATTCGATTGCGCTAGATGGTTTTAAAGAAGAAATTGCTCGTCGTCGAGGTATTGCAGACGTAGGCGATCTTCACACCATGCCACTTATACGATTAGAAGACATCTAAGCCTGGGCAGAAATTACTAGGCCCTATACGGCTAATTCATTTGAGACATCCTTATCTCACTAGGTTTATGGCGTCATTTAGTTCTCTGGCAGCTTTTTCCCAGGTAAACTTCTTTAATTGCACATAACCTTTATTAACTAATTCCTTTCTCCGCTTACCACTCCTTATTAGGCTTTCTATAGAGATACCTAATTGTTGTGTGTTACTTGCATCAACCAAAATACCAGCATCACCCACAGCTTCTGATAGCGAAGAGTTGTTCGCACTAATTACCGGAACACCGCATGCCATAGCCTCAAGCGGAGGTATCCCAAATCCTTCATAATGCGATGGAAAAACAAATAAAGTTGCTCCACTGTATATTGCCGGTAGGTCTTCATCAGGTACGTATCCAGTTTGAACAATATTAAAACCAGAGTCTTTGAGCTTTTGTATTCGTTCTAATATCCCATCATCTTGCCAACCCTTGCCACCAGCTAAGACGAGACCATAAATACTAATAATTGACTTGTCAAGCGACGCATACGCATTTAGCAATCCATCTATATTTTTTCTTGGTTCAATCGTGCCAGCATATAGTATATATTTGCTAGGTAAGCAATATTTTTTACGCACCCTTTGAATATCTTTTTGTGGTTTTCTATAGAAATACTTTGTGTCTACGGCGGGGTGTACAAGTGATATTCTACTTTCCTCTACGCCGTAGTATTCCATTATCTCCTTTTTGCTATTTTCTGATATTGTGATAATTCTAGAAGCTTTTTTTACGCTCGCTGGTACATATTTTAATTTATACGGTAAATCTTTCGGATGTGTAAACTGGCTGAAATGAACAAAGCTTAGGTCATGAATCATGAGCATGCTTTTATTATTATAGAGCATTGGAAATTGAACAAAATTTGGGTATAAAAATACGTCTGATTTCCGTGCGCCTAACAGTAAGTCAATGGGTGGCGCTATATTATACTTAAATAGCTGATTATAAACCCTACCCGGCAGCCATCTATTAATGTTGTACTCTAATTTACTTGATGATTTTATTGGGTACTCAGGCTCACCTTGGGTAAAAAACTTAAATCCAAAAATCTTAATATGCGCTTCGGGGTATTCTTTGCCATATGCCTCTAGTAGTCGTTTGGTAAATTGACCAACTCCAGTCCGCTGCTTAATCATTGAGCTACCTTCTACATATGTCGACATATTACTCTCCGTAAATTGGGATTATTTTCTCTCTGATAATGTTATCAAAATTAAATTCTTTTAGTGCTTTTTTTTGCGCTGCATTTCCAAGCCTTGTGGCAAGGACTCCATTTGCTATTAGTAGCTCTAATTTCGTCTGAATAGTGTCCGGATCTCTGGGTTCTATGAGTATTCCGCAATGATTGTTAATGATTTCCGGTGTACCGCCAACTTTGGTGGCGATAATAGGTTTGGCGAGCATTGCGGCTTCTATGATAGCAAGGCTTAATCCTTCGTGGTAGCTAGGGTGTACAAATATATCCATTGATGCAACATAGTTATTGGGCCTACTCACGTAGTCAATAATCTTTACTCGTTTGTTGATTCCTATTTTTTTAATAATTTTTTCATACTTTTTTTTATTACCACTCACACTTCCCAGGAGCCATAACTCAAGGTCATCATATTTTAGTCTAGAAAAAGCAATAATTAACTCCAGAATTCCCTTATCCTCAACTAGTCTTGAGTTTGTGCCAATGACCATCTTATTACCCTTGCTCACCGGGTTAATGTCTTTAGGTACAAATACTCCATTATGTATAACAATTGGCTTGGGTAGGTCGGGGGCAACTTTGATGATCTCGTTTTGTTCTGATTTGCTGACGCAAATGATTGTATTGACATAAGTAGAGGCATTGATTACCCATTTACGAATTCTGGGGTTGAAGTGATTGATGTTATCAAGCACATGCTTGAGGTCGGCATGGTCAGTCCATACTATTTTTTTATTTAATAGTTTTGCGGCATGTGTTGCAAATATAAAGTCATCTCGACTCTGTGGATGGACTATGTTAATTCGATACATAATTATTATATATAGATACCATAATACGGTGAGGGGATAGCGCAGATAATAAGCTCTACTCCAACCCTGCTTGTCATACCAAAAACCCTTTATGGTTTGAATATTTTCATCCGACGCCTTATTTAAAATATTGCGAACCTTTGTCACGAGAATCGGTTGATAGCCATTATTTCTCAATGATATGGCTAGGTTCAGGGCATATTGTTCTGCTCCACCAGCGTCCTGTTGGTAGGCATTACGAATTATCAGTACACGTAATTTTTTCTCCATACGCATATAGTGTAACGCAATAGAGGCTTATAAATAATCAAATTACCTCTAATTTAGTGGATTAGCTAATGTATATATTCGTGTATAATTATGATGAAGTGAATTTTGCAAAAAAGATACAAAGCCGATACAGGTATTCATTGGTACTGCTTAAGCAGCTTGTTATTACAGACTTTAAGTTGAGGTATAAATCCTCAGCGCTTGGATATCTTTGGTCAATGCTTAAGCCACTTCTTTTATTTCTGACTTTATATATAGTTTTTGTTAAATTTTTAAATGTTCAGTTTGCGATAAATGACCCAGCAATATATTTATTAGTTGGCATTGTTTTATGGGGGTTCTTCAACGAAGTAACAACGGGATCTATACAGTCAATTGTTGGTCGTGGCGACATCTTACGAAAGATTAATTTTCCTAAGTATATAGTAGTAATTTCCGTAACAGTATCTGCTCTCATAAATCTAGGCCTTAGTCTAGTTGTAGTTTTTGTTTTTATGATATTTGGAAATGCACACCCAATCCCCATAGCAGCAATCGCAGTACCACTGCTAATATTAGAACTATTTATGTTTGCTATTGGGATTGGTTTTTTTCTTAGTGCCACATATGTAAAATTAAGAGACGTTAACTATGTCTGGGAAGTTGTGCTACAAGCAGGTTTTTATGCCACCCCAATCATCTACCCGATTGCTAGAGTTGCGCAATTTTCTCCGGAAGCCGCTAAACTATTGCTATTAAATCCTGTCGCACAAGTCATACAGGATGTTAGATATTTCTTGGTAGATCAAAACACAGTTACCACAAGCTCCATTTTTGACGGGGGTTACTATCGCTTTATCCCGGTATTAATTAGTATTCTTGTGTTTATCCTAGGCGCATTATATTTTAGGAAACGTTCATCCAGTTTTGCGGAGAATCTATGAAAAGTGCAAATAGGGATAACAATATAGCAGTTGAGGTAAAAGGTGTCATTAAGGATTTTAAGTTACCACATGACAGTGCAAATTCGATTAAATCGCTTTTTGTAAATCCTTTTTCGCGGCGAACGATAGAAACGCAACATATTCTAAGAGGAGTTTCATTTGATGTAAAAAAGGGTGAATTTTTTGGGATTGTTGGTCGCAACGGATGCGGAAAAAGCACTTTACTTAAGATGATAGCGGGAATATACTCACCCGATAAGGGATCAATAACCGTTAATGGTAGGATTTCACCATTCCTTGAGCTTGGCGTTGGATTTAATCCGGAACTAACGGGTCGAGAGAATGTTTATCTTAACGGTGCCTTGCTAGGTCTTAGCACAAAAGAGGTTGATCAAAAATATGACGCAATCGTGGGATTTGCGGAGTTAGAGGCGTTTATGGACCAGAAACTGAATAATTACAGTAGTGGCATGCAAGTTAGGTTGGCATTTTCTGTTGCTATCCACGTTGAATCAGAGATACTTTTGATAGACGAAGTGCTTGCAGTTGGGGATGAGAATTTTCAGCGTAAATGCTTTGAGGTTTTTGAAAGCTTCAAAAGAGAAGGTAAAACAATTATTTTCGTGAGTCACTCGATGAGTAGCGTAAAAGATTTTTGCGACAGGGCTGTTTTAATTGACAAGGGTGAAGTAATTGCTTTCGGTAATACAGAAAGGATTGTAGATAAGTATAGCGAACTAAACAGGGGTAGGGAGGTAATAAGACTTACGGCAGAAAATAGTGGTAAACTCAAAGCCGAAGATGATGATGTGCGCTCAGTTGGGGGTACCCGAAGCGTGGAAATAACTGACTATGAGATGTATGATCATAACAATAAAAAAACTTTCAGTCTTGAAACGGGCAAGAAATTTCGGATTCAATTTAAGGCTCACTTTACTGAGCCTGCTGATAATCCAGTTTATGCCGCGATGTTTAGGAAAAATCCAAAAGATAACCTATATGGAATAAATAGTTTTTTTAGTAAAGAAAAAGTCCCTAGCCAGAAATCAGACAGCATTGCTAGTGTGGTTATCGAAGGAGTTATGCCTCTCTCTGTTGGCCACTATTATCTAACACTTGCCGTTGCAGATCAAAGCAAACGTACGAATCATACCGACCTTATCGTGCTTAATAATTATATAAAAGTAAGTGTATATGGTGCTGAAGATACGTGGGGATTAATTCCAAACGAGAATAGAGTAAAAGTTGAAAAAGCTTAAATAACCGTCTTTAAACGTGAAATTATTGTTTTTTTAGATATTCCATTTCTGATATATAGTTGATCTCCAGAAACACTATCCACAGTATCTTTAATACAAACGAAGTTATTCTCATTCATGAATAATTCCACATCTTCCCTTAAGGGTTGTTTTGAATAAAGCTCTACAGCCTCAACTTCCATCCAGATTGCATCGATATTTTTTAGCATGTTTCCAGCACCATTTAACACCATGAGCTCAGCGCCCTGAACATCCATGTGAATAAAATTAATATTTGAAATATTATTTTCAACACAAAATGAGTCGAGTCGTTGGGTTTTAACATTTATATTTTCTTCAAACTTTAGCCATTTGTGAATATTCTTGGTTTCTTTTGGCGGTAGCAATGAGCTTGATTTGTTGCCATAGTCCCAGTCTTTCGATTTAGGTAATTCGTCTGGATGACCTGATGAAACATGAAAAGTTGCTGTTCCGTCTTTGTCACTTAACGCAACCTCAGTTAAAACTACATTTTTTAGGCTATATTCTTTATAATGCTGCTTAATTATTTGGACATTTTTAGGCAAGGGTTCAAACCCATAAATTATCGATTTAGGGTAAAGCTTCCTTAACTTGATAGTATCTTCACCCTCGCATACTCCTATCTCAAAGATGATAATCCGTTCGTTTTTACCGAAATATTTTCTTAATTCTTTTTCAAAAGGTAGGGGTAGTTCTTGGTATGAGTCAAAGTCCATTTGATTCCTAATTTGTTATTAATCGTAAAGTCACTAAAGTATAATACTATTAATACCCTCATTATAAAATCAATACAGACAAAGGACGATTATTAATTACAAGGTAATAACAATCTGATGATAATTACAAAATTAGCAGGCGGTCTTGGCAACCAAATGTTTCAATATGCAATTGCTCGCAATTTGGCAAGAAAGAATTTTCATACAAAAATATTTCTAGACATTTCTTTTTTAGAAAATTCAGTTCAATCAGACATTTTTACAAAGAGGGATTACGAACTCGCAGAGTTTAATATCAAGGCTTACACAACTAACATTGACTCTGTTGAGAAATTTCTTGAAACTAAATTAACATTTACCGATAAACTACTGAAGCGAGATTATATTTATATAAGAGAAAAGGGCTTAGAGTTTGAAGATGGCGTACTTCGACTCAGGGGGAATATATTTCTTGAAGGACATTGGGCGTCTGAGAGATATTTTTCAGACATTAAAAACCTATTGATCAAAGACTTTAACTTGCGGACGAATGGGTCAGAAAAATATCTTGAATATCTTTCTCGAATCAATAAATCTAGAACAGTAGCGATCCACGTACGCAGGGGTGACTATATTACGAATAAACTGGCGAATAAGTTCCACGGTACTTGTGATATTGCCTATTATCAACGCAGTATAGATTTAATAAGAGAACGGGCTAAGCCAGATTACTTATTTGTGTTTTCTGATGATATGGGTTGGTGCAAAAAACAATTCATAGGTAAAGAATTTGTGTTTGTCGAAGGAACTAATGCACATGAAGATATGATGCTGATGAAGAACTGTGCACATAACATAATCGCAAATAGTACTTTTAGTTGGTGGGGGGCATGGCTCAACGAAAATACTAATAAAATTGTGATTGCCCCAAAGAGTTGGTTCAAAGACGCTAAAGTTGAAATAAAAGATTTACTTCCAGAAGGCTGGATTAAGTTGTAAAATTAATGAAGTTAATAAAAGCAATATCTATCTAGCCATATCCAAGACAGGCAAGCTTTAATAATATGTGTTGAATTGAAGTAATGAGGAGTTCTCGTGGTTGTTGTAAAAGAATGTTTCTGGTGTAAGTCAAAAAATATTAAGTTTTTTACTAAAAGAATTGACGACAAACCCGTATCAGAATGTTTAGATTGCGGACTTTTGCTTGTCACAAATCTACCTGATGATTTAAGCGAATTTTATCAAGACGAAGCTTATTTTAACCCTGCTGGTGAAACAAGCACAGGCTATCACGAAAACTACAATTATATATCACCACTATATCTATATTGGCAGGGTTCACTATTGAATGAAGTAGCTCGTTTGTCCGGCGCAAAAACCTTACTTGAAGTTGGTTGCGCAACAGGTAATGCATTAGAAATGATAAAAGCCCGTAGCCCACAAATCAAAACTACTGGAATTGACCTTTCTCCGTATGCTATAGAACAGTGTAGGGCAAAAGGTATCGAATCTGATGTAAGCACGATTAACGAATATGCTAATAACAAACGAAAATACGATATTGTTTTCTCATCTGAAACAATGGAGCATGTCGATGACTTGTATGAATTCGTTGAAAGTGCTGACAAGCTAATTAATAAGTCTGGCGTGTTTGTTTTTTATGTTCCTGGAGTGGTTAAGGCTGATATGGCTCAGCAGAAAAATCAATATGTATCACTTACGACAAGTCTAGAGCATGTCTCATACTTTACTTCTGATTTTTTAAACAAAGCCATGAAGCAGATTTTTGGTAATGTATCACTTATACAGATGTCGACGGATGGTGAAGACTATATTATGGGTGTCGCATCAAACAATCGCGCGCTTGTAGACGATATGGCTAAATTTATAAATGGCTTAAAGAAATTTGATTCAAAACTTTCAGACCCTGACTCTATTTTTAACCTCACTATCATTGCTTCAAAATTTGCACTTTTTGACCTAGCAGATAAGTATTTAGATTTGCTTAAACGTGATTTCGAAAATTCTAAAATGACCTGCCTTGCCGGAGCACTCGTTGCATTTAATAAAGGCGAGTTAGAAAATGCAAAATTACTTTTTTCAGACTATTTAGCAAAGACTCAAACAACTGATGAGCTAATATATAAACTCATGCATGCCAACGAGAGAGAACTTGCATTAATCTACAAATCACAGATGCTAGAGTTTGCACAACAAGTAGAGGCGCAGAGAAACCTAAAAGAACGTTTAGATAGGGTAGAAAATGAATTATTAGACCTGAAGCATTCAAAAATCGTAGGTTCATCCATACTAGCTCGTAAAGCTATTGGAAAAACTCTTGATCCAATAAGAAGGCAAAAAAAAAACTAATTCCGCAAGCTAAGTCTGCACTATTAAAATCATTGCCCCCAACTGCACGTACGGGCGTGATAAAGGCAGCAAGAAAAATTAAATACAAATGGGTGCTAGCGGATAATAAGCAATGGAAAAACGATGACATTTTATGTTCCGTCGTAATACCATATTTTAACCGAGGTGACACCATAGGAGAAACAATTGATTCGCTCGAAAAACAGACGATACGTAATTTCGAAATAATTATCGTAAATGATGGGTCTACGGATGACGCTAGTGTTACTAAACTTGAAGAAATTAAATTAGGTTATCCTAAAATCAAGATAATTAATCAAAAAAATAGTGGGGTTGCTGCTGCTCGTAATAATGGCATTAAGTATTCAAAAGGAAAATATATTTTATGTCTTGATTCTGATGATGCGCTAGTAGAGACCTGTATCGAGAAAATGGTTATTCTTTTGGAGACAAAGCCTGAAATTTCTCTTGTAACTACAGATATGTATATGTTTGGCAAAGAAAACAAAATCTACAAAGAGACTGAATATGATGCGCGAGAATTAATAAATAATAATATGGTCATTACTGCCGCAATGTACAGGAAAACTGCCTGGGAGGCCGTAGGTGGGTATACACCTAATATTGGTTATGAAGACTGGGAGTTCTGGATAAAACTTGCTGAAAGTGGATATTGGGGCAAAAGGATTCCCGAAGCTTTGTTCAAATACAGGACAGCAGAAGTATCTCGTTATACTGAAGACAAATCTAAGCATCAAAAAAATTACTTTGCTATCAGAGATCTTCATCCGCGATATAACAATAACATAAGGAAACAGTTTCGGAGAATCCGTAAAGTAAGGTATATATTAAACCGAAAAACTGCCTTTGTGAATTTGTCTTCAAGTAAATCTTATGCTGTAGGTCAAAATAAAGGCGTTCTAATATTTATGCCATGGATGACTTTTGGTGGAGCTGAAACTCTAGTAAGTAACTTCTGTAATGAGTTGTATGACAAATTTGACCTAACTTTCATGACTGGTCTTGATTCGGAGAATGAGTGGGAGTATAAATTTCAGGAAATAACTCCAAGAATTTATCATTTAACGAACATTATTGATGACAAAGCTCTCTGGGTAGAGTTTGTATCAAACTACATTACGACTAGAAATATTGAGATTATGCATATTGTACATAACGGATTTGTTTTCGATATGCTTGCAGAACTTAAATCACGGCATCCAAATCTTAAGGTAATTCTAACTATGTTTAACGACAGAGTAGAGTATTTTGAGCAATCGGTCTTATTCAGTAGTTATATCGATATATACTCATCAGATAATTTAAAAGTCGCAAATCATTACAAAAGACTCCTTCCTCCAAAACATCAAACTATATGTATTCCAAATGGGATTGATTCAGACGGGAAGTACAACCTGAATCTTTATAATCGTAATTCCGTAAGAGCATCTTTGGGTCTTGCGAAGACTGATATTGCTTGTTTCTTTGTAGGAAGATTATCATCGGAAAAAAATCCAAATATATTTATTGATGTCGCTAGAAAAATAATTGAAAGCGGTAAATACCCAAATCTTAAATTCTTTATCATTGGTGATGGAGTAATGAATAGTCAGATTACAGGTTCAGTGAAACAGATTAATAATGATAAATTGAGATATATTGGCTACAAAGCAGAGGTCGCAGAATTTCTATCTGCCGCTGATGTATTTATTCTTCCTTCATCCGTAGAGGGATTCCCGCTGTCGCTGCTTGAAGCAATGGCAATGAATCTTGTATCAATTGCATCTGACGTTGGTGCGGTTGCAGAGGTTCTCGATGATGGCATCACTGGTTTTGTTGTTGAGCCAGGCTCAGCAGAAGAAATCATAAGTATTTTAGGTAAATTGCACGAAAACCCAAAGCTTTTACTTAAAATAGGAAAAAACGCTCGTATTGCTGTAGAGGAAAAGTATTCAGCAGAAAAACTAGGCGAGAACTATACTAAGTTGTATATGGGGGAATTATGAAGAATATTCTAGTTATAGGTGCGAGTGGTTTTATTGGAAGGGCGGTGGTTGATGAATTACGAATGTCACATAATGTCATTGCAGCGTCAAATAATGCAATCAAGGGCTACGATGACGTTGACATAGATTTAATGGATCGTAAATCTTTACAAAATGTATTAATTTCTGCAAAACCTGATTTTATTGTCAACTGTGCTGGGATTGTAGAAAATAGTGAAAAGGCAGACTTGAACTATCAATTTACACGGAATTTACTTACGGCAATAATGGAAGCAAATATCAGACCCGAAGCGGTAATAATTATGGGTTCTGCGAGCGAATATGGTGAAGTTTCAGATGATTTGCTGCCAGTTAAAGAAGACGCGCCACTAAAGGCAGAATCTTTATATGGAAAAAGCAAAATAAAAGAAACGAATTATGCATTAAGTTTTGCACAAAAGAACAACCTGAATGTAATAGTTGCTCGGCTGTTCAACCCGATAGGTACTGGGATGCATTCAAGGTTTTTAATCCCCAAGATCATATCTCAGATTCAATTGTTTGATGCCGATAAAGGTGGTGAAATTGAAGTTAATCGACTAGACGCGGAACGAGACTATATTGACGTTAGGGATGTTGCAGCGGCAATTCGCGCTATCATAGACGGAAAACCATCCTATGATGTTTACAATATTGGAAGTGGCGTGGCAACGTCAAACGGTGATTTGCTAGTTTTGATAATAAACAAATGTGCCAATGGAATTATTGTTAAGGTGAAAGAAACCTCTCAAATACGAGAGCCTCAATTTGCATCATGTGCAGATATTAGTAGAATAGAGGATGATTTAGGCTGGTATCCAACATATACGATAGAAGAGGCCATAAAGGGGATAGTGAATGAGCGAGAGTAATCAAAAGAATATTAAAGTAATTATTGTTGGTGCGGGTAAGGCTGGACAATTAATTTCTGAGAATATATCAAAAAATGAAGATTCAGCATTGAGAGTTGTCGGATTTGTTGACGATGATAAAAGTAAGCTCGGTACCTCAATTAATGGAGCAAAAGTTTATGGTGCTCTCAGTGAGATTGCAAGAGTCTTAGATGAAACACAGGCAGATGAAGTATTGATAGCACTTCCATCAGTTCGGGGTGGTGTAATACGCAAAATTGTTGATAACGACATAAATAGAAGAGTAAATTATAGAATATTACCAAGAATTTCCGAAGTTTTAGCTCAGCCATATGAGGAAGACTATCTAAAATATATAAAAAAAGTGGATGCTGTTGATTTGGTTGGAGGCGAGATAAGTAAATCAGATCAAGATGATTTAAGAAGTAAAATTAGTAACCAGACTGTAATGATTACTGGCGCAGCAGGTTCGATAGGTTCTGAACTGAGTAGACAAGTTTCATTATATGGTGCAAAAAAGGTGGTCTTTTACGATTGGTGGGAGAACGGTATGTTTGATCTAAGGAATCAGATTATCGAATCCTATCCTAGCGGTGACTTTGAATTTATTATCGGTGATATTAAGGACAAAAAAAAGCTTAATAAGGTAATCAGACAATTCAAACCTAGCACGATTTTCCATGCAGCAGCATACAAACATGTACCGCTTATGGAATCTAACCCAGCAGAGGCTATCAAAAATAATATAATTGGTACGAAGATCGTAGCAGAGACGGCAATAAGGCATAAAGTATCGAAATTCGTATTAGTGTCTAGTGATAAAGCAGTAAATCCAACCAATGTTATGGGTGCGACAAAACGAGGTGCGGAAAAGATAATACATATTCTAGCCGAAAGTCAGCATCATACAATTTTTTGCGCAGTGAGGTTCGGAAATGTTGCGAATAGTAATGGTAGTGTTATGCCTATATTTGAGAGACAAATAGAACGAGGTGGCCCCGTAACAGTAACGCACAAAGATGTTACACGCTACTTTATGACAATTCCCGAAGCAGTGCATTTAATTTTAAAGGCATGGCTGATGGGTGAGAATAACGACTTATTTGTTCTTGATATGGGCGAACCTATTAAAATTTACGACCTTGCTCGCTGGATTATTGCTGTCAATGGCTATATACCTGGTAAGGATATAAAAATTGATGTTGTGGGCCTAAGGCCTGGCGAAAAGCTGTTTGAAGAGTTGCTAGTAGACGAAGAAAGTACTTCGAGTACTACTGTAGATGGAATTTTTAAAACAAAAAATTATTTGAGTTTCGATAGACTGAAGTACCTCAGTAACCTTACGTTTTTGCAAGAATCACTGGAAGATGAAGATTTTGACAATGATGACATTAGAGAGGCGCTTCAGAAAATGATATCAACCTACTCGCCGTCTAATATTAAGGGCTGAGTAATTTTTCTATTGAATCAACTTTGTTATTGATCTATCTACACTACTGTCGGCAGGTTTAGGAAAGCTTGTGCTCCACACCCCATTCCAGTTCGCAATAAACATTGAATAGGTTCCTGGAGTGGTGAATGTTTGTGTTTTTGAGTAGGTGTAAGTTCCACCAGCCGGCACAATAAAGTCATTTACTATTCCAAAGTCTAAATTTGAGCCATTTGGGTCCCTAACAGCGATAACCATAGACCCTACGTTAACGGGAGTGGTTCCATTGTTTTTCAGAGTCATTGTGGCCGTAACTGGTTGACCAATTGAAGGTGTGGATGGTGACAGGCTGATTCCTGATGAGATGAGGGGATTATCAAGAACTATAACATTAACAGACTTTCTTACACTACTGTCGGCAGGTTTAGGAAAGCTTGTGCTCCACACCCCATTCCAGTTCGCAATAAACATTGAATAGGTTCCTGGAGTGGTGAATGTTTGTGTTTTTGAGTAGGTGTAAGTTCCACCAGCCGGCACAATAAAGTCATTTACTATTCCAAAGTCTAAATTTGAGCCATTTGGGTCCCTAACAGCGATAACCATAGACCCTACGTTAACGGGAGTGGTTCCATTGTTTTTCAGAGTCATTGTGGCCGTAACTGGTTGACCAATTGAAGGTGTGGATGGTGACAGGCTGATTCCTGATGAGATGAGGGGATTATCAAGAATGGCTAACTGGAGCGATCTTATAGTATTGCCATTGAAAGTATAAGGATATACATCACTAGCAAATCCACCAAGATTTTCGTTGTAAGAGCAGACAAATATTCGTAAATCACCAGCTTCGTTCATGATTCGTGACTTAGATATCGTTAATGTTTGTCTAGCCTGAAGGATTACCGAATGATCAAATCCAAAATCAAAATTATAGCCGTTGAGCCTTGCACATACTCCAACTCCCCCCACATTAACAGGATAATCGGCATTATTCGTTATGTCGAAGCTAGCAGTGATGGGACTAAATGTCTGAGCCGGTACCCCAGAAGTAACGGTCAATGACTTGGATAGGGTTATGGATGCATTAAATGCCGTGCTACTTCCAAACCAATCATTAAACATTCTCCAGAAATTTCGATTACCATAGGCGCTGCAACCATCTCCCGAACCGTAAAGGTTGTTTAAAGCAGCCTGGTTTGGCTGATACGGAGTGTAATTATACAACGCGGCCGTACCTTGGGTTTCAATGTAAACTGGTGCACTTCCGCAGTTCGTGCTCGCAACGTTCCACAGGATATTACGTGTAACACCAGCTTGGAAGTTATAACTATACGGGTTATTTACATAATCTCTTAATCGATATGCTGCACCATTTACTTGAGCCGTAAAGCTTTCATATTGGTCATAACAACCATTTTGGTTCGCGTCAACGTCAGTACCTAGAGCACTGTCTGGACATCTATAGCCAGTGGCTCTTTTATATTGCCAAGGTGCCGCCCATGTATCTGTAATGATTGCACTTTCTCTTTGTAAAATAACAAGTAAAACTTGCGGATTTATCCCGTAGTTTTGGCCTGCCTCCCAGATAATCTGCGCTGCACTTTTACCGTTTTCGCTGTAGTCTTTTATGCAAGTATATGGCGGTGCATTCCAGTAGCCGTAAAGCCAAAATGATGCGTTATGATTTGTGTCGCATACAGGTACTTTTGCATTTAAAAACTGCTGGATCTGTGTCGTGTTCATGGAGTCTTTATTGAAGAAGATTGCGTCATCAATGATTCTACCAGGCTTCCAATCTGTACCCGTAACAGCGCCAACTTTTTTTGGTACCAACACTGCAAAAGTAGATGCTAAAAATAATATTAAAATGATTAGCAGAAAAAATTTAGTTCTTAATGACTCGATCATTTTATTTCAACACTTTGACTTATTGTTCCACTGCCTGACGTAAGGGTGAGCTGCCATTTGCCATTGCTTAGATCGCTATAGGGGATACTAAACCCGTCACAGCCGTAGTAGCTACCAAAGTCGGCAACGCTTGCCGTGTAGGTTTTTACCACTGAATCTTTAATTAGCTTTAAGTTGCAGGTACCACTACTGATACCATTAATTAATGCCTTAACGATGAGCGGACCCCCAGCTGTATCTTGTCCAGCTGCGGAGAGTGAGATGGTTACGTTACCTTGGTTTTGATTGGTATTATTGGCTTGATCTATCAAAGCTTGTTTTGTGCGATTCGCCTCGTCTTGTTCTGTAGTTGTTGCTGGTGAATAATTAACATCGTTAACTGGTCTGGTAGTAGAAGGGTTTTGCGTCGTAGGTGCTGGTTTTTCGTAAAAATTAGTTACACTAGATTTTTCAAGTATAAACAAAACAAAACTAGCAACTAATGCAAAACTTGCCGCCCAGAAAACCAAGCGCATTAGATTGTTTGAGTCGTGTTTTACAGATGTTTTCATACTATTTATTTTAATACTTTTGTATGTATTAATATACAACCGTTCGTATCATTTTGTCAAGATAGGAACAGATTAAAACAAAGATTATTTTAATATTAATTCTTCTAATCGTACTGGGTTAAATGTGCCATGTTTGTAATTTGTAAAATCCTGGGCACATTTCTGAATATACCTTGCCTGTCCTTTGATAATATTTTTTGGTAATTGATTAACATTAAAGTAAGTTCCTTCTAGGCAGTTGGTAAGCTCTATCCAACTAACAATGCCTAAACCTTTGCCTCGTTCTAGCTGCATAAACCAGAAGCCGGCAAAGAAAGGCCCATTAGTCATAATGGAGCCTGAATATTCATCTGTACTAAGACGTGTTAGCGCACTGCCAAATGTATTGTCGGCATCATTTGGTCGTAAGACTGTACCAGGGTTATGGTACATATTTGGCCAAAATGGGTCATCCTCGCTACGACGAGTAAGCAGCACCTCGACATCATTACCATTAAGGCGTAGCGCAACAACTTCTAGGTAGCTTAAGACGCCAAGACGTGCAACCTGATTAAAAATATTTGGCTCTAAAAAACCGGCAGGGATGTTTTCTAATTTTTTTACGATGTTTGTGGTATCCATTTAGTATCCATTATATGATATTTAGCATGATTGTCGTTATTATTGCAGGCGGATCGGGTACCCGCCTATGGCCGCTTAGTACCAGTGATTACCCAAAACAGCTGTTAAAGCTCACTAACGAGCAGAGTATGGTGCAAAACACCTACGAGCGGGCAAAGCATATTGCAAAAGATATTTATGTGGTGCCTGACGTAAGCCATGCACATCACATAAAAGAACAGCTCGCAGAGCTTGGCGAAGATAACTTTGTAGTCGAGCCCGGTAGGCGGGGCACTGCAAATTGTATTGTCGCCGCACTTGCACATGTGAGTAAGCGTCATGGTGCCGATGAGCCAATCGCGTTTATCAGTGCTGACCACCACATACGTGACGTTAAGGGCTTTGCCCATTCATTTAATGTTGCTGCCGAAGTATCGGCAGCAAAAAATGAAATTGTGTTGGTGGGTATTGAGCCTACGTATCCGGCAACTGGCTTTGGTTATATTGAGCGCGATGGCGAAGTAGATGGTTTTAAAAATGTACACAAGGTAGAAAGCTTTAAAGAAAAGCCAGATTTCGAAACGGCCAAAAAATACATGTCGAGCGGGAGCTATCTATGGAACTGCGGTTACTTTGTTGGGTCGCTTAAGACGTTCTTAAAAGAAATGGAAGAATATGCGCCTGGCTTAAAGGCAAATTACGATAAGCTAACTGCTATTAAAGATGCAACGTCAAGCGAGTATGAAAAAACGTATCAGTCATTTGCAAGTGACACGATTGACTACGCTTTAATTGAAAAGTCAAAAAGCCTTATTGTAGTACCAGCGAGTTTTGACTGGATGGATTTAGGCAGCTTTAAAGACTTGCACGCAGCAAATGAAAGTGACGAGCAGGGCAACCATATAAATGGTGACAATGTGTACGTCACTGATCTCGAAAACGCCTATGTACGCAACGAAGAAGACAAGCCAATCGCGATTATTGGATTAGACAATGTGGTAGTTGTGAATACCAAAGACGGTATTTTGGTAGCCCGCAAAGATTTAAGTCAAAAAGTCGGCGACATTGCCAAACAAATCCAGTCTAAAAATTGAGTGTTGCCATCCTTATTCGCTTGACTAACTGGTACTGCACAAATGGTTTCTATCAGCATGCTAAGGTTTGTCTCAGGATTTGAGTAGAAACTAAAATTGTTATAGAATAGTAAGTAACTTTTAATGAATAAAAAGAGGTAGCTTATGGAGTCATTGATACATTTTGCATACTTGGACCCGGGCACCGGTAGTTTAGTTTTGCAGTCGATTGTTGGTGTGCTATTGGGCACTATTGTTGTGCTGCGTACAAAGATCAAACAACTTTATTACAAATTTAAAAATATTGGCAAAAAAGAAGAAACAACCCCCGAAGAATAAGAAGTGAAAGGTACTATAGACCCAGGCTCATTCAGGGACCCAGCTGGGTCTGTTTTTCGCTATAAAGACGAAGTATATAGACAAATTACAGAGGTAGGCAAGGCGGACTACGATGCGCTTATGAGCACCGGTTTATATGATGCGCTCATAGCTAAGCAGCTACTTATTGCGCACAAAGAAGTCAAAAATGACTTTGACCTATCGGCATATAAAATTATAAAGCCCAAAACGATTCCGTTTATTAGTTATCCGTACGAATGGTCATTTAGCCAGCTAAAGGATGCCGCCCTCGTGACGCTCGAAATCCAAAAGGTGGCACTTGCCTATGGAATGGAGCTAAAAGATGCCAGTGGGTATAATATTCAGTTCTTAGATGGGAAGCCGATTTTTATTGATACCTTATCATTTAGGAAGCGCGCAACTGATGCACCATGGGAAGGCTACGGCCAGTTCTGCCGACATTTTTTGGCACCACTTGCGCTGATGGCAAAAGTTGATATCGAACTAAACAAATTGTTGATTACTGCTATTGACGGAATTCCGCTTGATACAGCCAATAAGCTATTGCCACGGACTACGAAACTAAAACCAGGTATTTTTATGCATTTAAGTTTGCATGCTCGTTCACAGGCAAAACATGCGGCAACTACTGCAGCAACACCAAAACAGACAAAAGTTAGCACTACGGCACTACTGGGCATTATTAGTAGTTTAGGGTCAACGGTTCGGTCACTAAGGCCAAAAAGCCCACATACGGAATGGGCCGATTACTACAATTTTACTAATTATAATTCATCCTCATTCGGCGAAAAAAAGAAGCTCGTAAAGACGCTTATTAAAAAAACAAAAGCCACACAAGTGCTTGATATTGGTGCGAACAATGGTTTGTTTAGTCGCGTTGCTGCTGAGGTAAGCGAACTTGTAATTAGTGCCGATATTGATCCGTTTGCGGTTGAGCATAACTACCTAACGCTTAAACAGAATAACGAAAAAAGCATACTACCACTTAAGCTTGATCTTATTAATCCTAGCCCGGCGATTGGTTGGGCAAACAACGAGCGGCAGAACATCACTAAGCGGTGCCAATCTATTGACCTGGTTATGGCCTTGGCCTTAGTGCATCATCTAGCACTATCGAACAACGTACCCTTACCAAAGATCTTTGAATATTTCACGCAACTTGCCCCATATTTGCTAATTGAGTTTGTACCAAAAGAAGATTCGCAAGTTAAAAAATTGCTAGCCACACGTAAAGATATTTTCCCCGACTATACAATTGAAGGGTTTGAAGCTGCTGCTAAAAAATACTACAAAGTTACCCAGAAAGTACCCATCAAAAATAGTCACCGCGTACTATACTTATTAGAACGAAAAGGGTAAGCAAATGGTGAAAAAAATTAAGAAGTGGTTTTTATCACACATACATGCTTTTGATATAAAAACATTTGGCGTGAGTTTTCTGATAGCTTTTTCGGTGTATTTTTTCTACCCGATTTCAACCTTCATGTTGCGTGGTCAGTCCGATGAAGTTCCGATGAATGCTGATTCGGTAATTACAAATAGTTTAGTCATCCCAATCTTATTTAGCTTGTTTACCGCGTTTTTCGTGGCCGGTTTTTGGTCATTTTTAATTAAAAAAGATCGCAACCAAACGGTGCTTACTGTTCTACTAACAACCTTTTTATTGGTGCGGTTCGAAGAACGGTTTAGTGCAATGCTCCCTGTACTGCGGGCTTTCACTCCGTTGCCAGAACAAGTCTACAGTGTCTACAGCGGGCTGCTGCTTATTATCTTTTTTGTAGTTAGTTATTATGCGGCAAAACTGCTTTGTAAGTTAATTAACAAAAGTAAAACGATTTCAGATGGGTTTACCACGATTGTTGTGGTGATGAGTGTTTTTTTGCTATTAACCACACTTATCCCATTTGGTAAATATGTATATGTAACTCGACAACAGCTGTCTTATAAGCCCGCACAACTTGAAACGGCCGGATTAACTACTGACGAGGGCACGCCCAATATCTATTACATTGTGCTTGATAGGCACACTAACAATACGGTTTTGAAGGATGACTTCAACTATGACTCGTCGGATTTTCTTAATAATCTTCGCGGCAAAGGATTTAGCATAAATGAAAATGCCTACGCTAATTATCCTTACACTGCATTATCGATTGCGTCGACTATGAAGACAGGGTACTTGACCGACCTGGGTACGGCTTTTGGGGATAGCCAGTATCAAAACATGTCCCCGTTATTTACGACAATTCAATCAAGCCCAACCGTACAGGCGCTAAAGAATATAGGCTATAGATATCAACTTATTGGTAATTGGTTTGGGACATCAGATAGATCTGCCTTAGCGGATGAGGTGTATTTTAATGGCTCTAACCTAACGGTTAATGGTAATCGTAAATATCTAGGGTTGTACGATAGCCGTTTTATTGAAAACAGCTATGCGTATGAGTTCCTTAAAGATGCGGGTGTGTACAGCAATGCGTCAGAAACCGAACAAGATCAATACCAAATTGCAACATTAAAACAACTTGCGCTTAGCAACCAGCCAAACGCGGGCACATTTACGTTTGCACATATATTAGTACCCCATAATCCATTTGTTTTTAATGCCGATGGCTCGCTGGCTACTTATGATTCTGGCGAAAATAATATTGGTAAATCAATCAAGCAGAAATATCTTGACCAGGTAAAATACATAGACAGTGAAGTAAAAGGAATCACAGATACAATTATTGCCAAAGACCCGCAAGCGGTCATTGTGTTGCAGTCGGACGAAGGTATTTACCCATATGCAATTTTGCAAGATGAACCGTATCAAGGGGACGTAACGCGTTCATCACCAAATATGAACGAGTGGAGTGACCGATATCTACAGGCCAAGTTTGGTATTTTAGCCGCCTACCGCTTACCGGGTGTGTCGGACGAACAGATTGCTAATTATGCAAATTCGGTGAATATATTTAAGCTCATTTTAAATGAGTACTTTAATGCCAAAATAGAATATGACCCAGTTTGCCATATTGGGCTAAGCAACCGCTCGAAATACTATTCGTTCACCGATCTGACAACCCGACTTGAACCAAATGCCGACGACACAGCCTGTGCGACGAAGTAACTATTCTACAGTAACGCTTTTAGCTAGATTCCGTGGCTTATCAATATCAGTGCCTCGTGCGACGGCGACATAGTACGCAAACAGCTGCACGACAATCACTTCTAGCAGTGGCAGCAATTGGTCTGATGCTTCGGGGATAATGATAGAATCGTCCGCTAAATCCTTAAAATACGTTGCTGTTTTTTTAGTGGTAACGACAATTATTTTTCCCTTACGTGCTTTTATTTCTTGTAAGTTACTAGCGGTCTTTCCATAAAGCGTTGGGCTTGCCGCTAATGCAAAAGTTGGGAAGCTTTCATCAATCAAAGCTAAGGGGCCGTGTTTCATTTCACCAGCTGCGTAGCCTTCGGCGTGGATGTAGCTAATCTCTTTAAGTTTCAGCGCGCCCTCAAGTGCTATAGGGTATTCGTATACTCTACCTAGGTATATAAAGTCGCGATGATGCGCATACGCTAAGGCAATATCCTTTATATCTTTTGCTTGCGACAGTACCTTTTCTGCTAGTTTTGGTATATGTGCAAGTTCAGTAAGAAGCGGTTTATACAGGCTGCTTTTACCCTTACCAAGCCAGAGTGCCAATAGCGTTAAAACCGACACCTGTGCAATAAAGGCTTTTGTACTGGCCACCGAGATTTCTGGCCCGGCGTGGCAATAAATACCAGCATCAGTCATGCGAGCAATGGTGCTACCCGGGGCGTTGACGATACCAAGCCTTAATATGCCACTTGGCTCAACTTTTTTGAGTGCGGCAATAGTGTCTGCGGTTTCGCCACTTTGCGAAATAGCAACAACAGCTGTATTCGCGCCTAACGGTTCTTTGCGATATTTAAACTCACTTGCTAGCTGCACCTCGACAGGGATTTGCGCAATTTCTTCGAGTAAATATTCGCCAACAAGGCCGGCGTAATACGAAGTGCCACACCCAAGAATGATGATTCTATCAATGTTTTTTAGTTGATTCGCGACAGATTCAATGCCCCCGAGTTTAACTTCGTTTGTTTCGAGTTTGATACGGCCCAAGATAGCGTTTTGGATTGTTTTGGGCGCTTCATGGATTTCCTTTAGCATGTAGTGCGCAAAATCACCCCTATTTGATGCGATATCATCGAGCACGATATCTTCGGGCAGGCGCTTTACCTGCGTCTTTTTTTGTACGTTTTTAATAAAATATGATTTACGCTCGACAATGGCGATTTCATAATCTTCTAGGTAAACAATTTTTTCGGATCCATCTGCAACTGCCGATGCATCTGAACCAACCATATTGTTATCGGTACCAATACCAATAACAAGCGGGCTCGAAAGCTTGGCAGCATACAACTTCGTTGGCGCAAACTTAGTGGTCATGACGATGGCATAGGCGCCCTTGAGCTCGCGGATTGCGGTTTCAAAGGCTTTATCCATGTCGTTAAACTTAGTGTAAAAATAATCGATGAGGTGCGGAACAACTTCGGTATCGGTATGTGATATAAAATGATAGCCCTTATCAATGAGCATTTGGCGTATTTCGGCATGATTTTCGATGATGCCGTTATGAACGACAAATATGTTATGTGATGCGTTGAAGTGGGGGTGGGCATTTAATTTGGTGGGTGCACCATGTGTCGCCCAGCGAGTATGGCCAATAGCCAGATTTGGTTTTATTTGCTTTAAGCCGGCAAGCTCTGATTCAAGTGCTTCAACCCGGCCAACTTGCTTGACGCTATGAAAGACGTCATCACTGCAAAAGGCGACACCAGCCGAATCATATCCACGGTATTCGAGATTTTTTAGACCGGTAATTACTGGCGGCAATGCGTTACCGCGACCAACATATCCGACAATTCCACACATAGTTACTCCTTTGATGTTGTGAGTGTTTTTATAATTATGAGCGCGCCCGATTGTGATGACACCTTACTCGTGTCGATTACGACTTCTTCTGGTAGCGGATCTAGGCCAGCGTAATATGATTCGACCATTTGATCATCAATAGCATACTGAATACCGGGTACATACCGTGCCTGGCTGCGTTCTTTGCATACCTTAAGTGGGGCAGTTACAAGCACACTTTTATAGATAGAACCAGGAGTGCGACGAGCTAATTCACTAAAGTGTTGTTGCTGCTCGGGTTGTTTACTGTGGGTTTCGGTAATGATATTACGGCCAGTCGCGAGCGCACGCTTGGCCATAAAAAGGGCTGCTTCAAAGGCTGTTTCTCGCCGCCAGTCAGATGATGCGTACGGATCGAGCATACGCTTTAATGCGTCTACCTCAATTACAGAACTATGAGGCAGCTGTTTTGCAAGACTGTGTAGCAGGCTGGTTTTTCCGGCTCCAATAGGGCCACGCAGGACTATAAGATATGGCATAGGTACAAAATATAGACTCATTTAATCAACGCAACAATACATAATGGCAACAAAAAATTGACAATAAATAAGATATCAATAAGAATTTAAGCAATGAGTGATGACAAGATTACCATACAGAAATTGTTACAAGATCTCGGTTTTAGGCAGATAGAAGCAGAAACGTACTGGGCACTCTTGCAGCTCGAAAGTGTGTCGATTCGTAAGGTTGCCGAAAAAACTGGTATTAACAGAGGCACAACCTATGAGGCAATTAAAAGTTTAGTGCAGTCAGGGTTGGTGATTGTAAAAAAGTCGGGTGCTCGTGAGTATTACGCCGCAGAAAGCCCCGAAAAGATTTACGATTTGATTCGGGATAAGCGTAAAAGCCTATGGCGGAGCCAGCAAGAAGCCCAAAAGGTAATCCCAGAGGTTATTGCAAAACACGCAAAGCCCGAAGGAAGGCCCATCGTCAAATATTTCGAAGATGATGAAGGCATCGTGACAATCCTAAAAGATGTACTGCAAACGGTGTCAAAGCTCGAAAAACCAGAATACTATGTGTATTCTTCGAAGGGGCTAAGGCAGTATATCTATCGTAAGTTTCCGCGTTTTACCGAGCGGCGTATTGAAGAAGGTGTTTTTGTGAAAGTTATTGCGGTCGGCGAAGGTGGTGATAAGGTTGACAGCTCTGAACGTAAATGGCTAGACAACCCAAACGATGAGCAGCTATCAAGCTATATCATTATTTATGGCAGTAAGGTAGCACACATTTCGATTTCGCGTGATTTTACGCCATACGGTGTAGTGATTGATGATGCGGGGACTGCAAATATGCAGCGACTGTTATTTGAACAATTGTGGGCTATTCTTTAGCTGTTTGATTCAACAACTTTTAATATGGCTTTTTCAAACTCGGCTTTGTTAAATCTACGCGCTGATTGGGCTATTCTTGCATGATCCCATTTTGTAGCAAGTGCCATGGTAATTGCGGTTGCAAGCGAGTCAACCGTCTGAGCATCAAATAATAAACCAGTATCGTCATTAATGTAATCAAGTGCGCCACCTTCGTTATAGGCGACAACGGGCGTGCCGGCAGCTAATGCTTCAACCGGGGCAATACCAAAATCTTCAATGCCGGGGAACAAAAATAATTCGGCGCTACCAATTAGTTTTGGCATTTCGGCATCGCTTACGTTTGTCATAAAAGTGATATTTTTATGATTATGGGCGAGTGCCAAAAGCTTTTCGTGCATAGGGCCGTTACCGATTACCGTAAGCGGTAGTTTGAGCTTACATGCAGCCTGTATCGCTAGATCAATTCGTTTATATGGGACTTGTCGTCCGCTAATAACCAAGCCGTGCCGCTTTGGCTGTGTACTTTGGGCAAAACGTTCGGTATCTACAGGGGGGAATATCACTACTGAATCGCGATCATAATATTGTTTAATCTTTTTTTGGATATGGGTGCTATTGGCAATTAATATGTCAGGCCTTTGGGCTACTTTATAATCCCACTTGCGCATTGGTCCACCCAAAACTCGCAAGCCACCACGTGCCAAAGGATTAAGCATGCCAAAACCAGGCTCTTTTAAATATTCTTCATACCGCTGCCAGTAATAATGGGTGGGCGAGTGACAATAGGTAATATGCAGCGCACCCGGCTTTAGCTTTTTTACCGCTTTCGCTTCGGCGCCACTTGATGAAATCACAATGTCGTAATTACTAAGATCTAATTTTTCAAAGGCTTGTCTGCGTAACACAGGCAAAAGTTTACGCATGGTTGATTGTTTTGGTAAACCTTGTAGCCAAGTCGTTTTTACTTTGGCGTTTGTGAACCAATCGATTTTATTTGGATCATACTGACTCGTGTAAATGGGTGCATCCGGAAACAGTTCATGCAAAGCCAGTACAACTCGCTCTGCACCACCGATAGAGGTAAGCCAATCACAAACAATCGCAACTTTTTTGGCCTTTAAACTATTTGGCACCACGGCCCCCGAACACTTCGATGATGGTGCGAAAGATAATTTTAATATCTAACCAAAAGCTCCAGTTTTGGACATAGTATAAATCGAGTGCCCGGCGTTCTTCAAAGCTGATTTCTTTGCGGCCTGATGTTTGCGCAAGCCCCGTAAGGCCAGATTTAACACTTAGGAGCAAGCTTTTAAAGGCATAGTTTTCGAGCTCTCGTGGCACTAATGCCCGCGGGCCTACGAGGCTAATATCACCTTTAAGAATGTTAAATAGTTGCGGTAGTTCGTCGAGACTTGTTTTTCGTAAAAAGCGGCCAAGCTTGCTAATGCGGGGGTCATTTTTTAAGTAATCACCATTTGCACGATAGGTAACGGCGAGTCCTGGTTTGCCCATTTTTGCAAAGCCTTCTTCTGGCAATAATCCGTTATAGGCAATCTTTAATGTACGGAATTTATAGATATAAAATGTTGTTTCGAACCGACTTAGCCGCTTTTGTTTAAATACCGCTGAGCCGCCGCTTACGAGCTCGGCTACATAAATAACAATAAAAAGGGGCGACAAAATAATAATGGCTACAAATGAGGATGCAATATCAAACAGTCGTTTGATGATTCTACCCCAACCAGTAAGCGCAGTTTGGTGTACCGATACTACCGGGAGGCCCTGAAATAGTTCGACCTCGATATTATTACTTAAGATTCCATCATGTGCCGGTACGAATTTAAACGCAAGATGGTTAGACTGGGCAAACGCGAGCGCCTTATCGACACTTTTCGTGTCACTAGAGCCACCTGTATAAATAATTGTCTGCACACCTAAATTTGTGGCTTCGCTAAAGGCTTGTTCGGTAGAACTAAAATGTTTACCGCGGTATTTCGCAGGGGCAATTGCCGAGACAACAGAAACAATTTTATAACCTGTTTTAGCGGGGTGATTCATCGTCTTAATGAGGTTATCAACCACAGAACCATCACCAATAATAAGCACGTTGTTTACGCCCGTTCCATAGCGCCAAAGCGTCATTCGAATTGCTCGCAGCAGGGTGCGTTCGAGCACCAATAGTAAGAAGCCGAGGCCTAAGGCATATACTGGTATAAGTCGGGCGGGGAAGATAGCTGCTTTAACGGCAAAATCGTAGGTGATTACCACCATAATGCCAAGGGTGCTGCCAACTAACAAACCGACAATCTCACGCCAGCGATAGTCGTAAATTCGTTTACTGTATAGCCCCAGCAGCGCAAATATAATAAGCCATATAGGCGTAAGCAAAAACCAAATCTTAAGATATTCTACGGCGCCCACCTGATTGATCAAGGGGCGTGGGTCTAGGCTAACACGAAATATATATGCCAGTACAAAAGCACTTAAAAGTGCAAAAAAGTCACCCACAACTAAAGAAAACGCGTAAAGAATTGAAGTGTTATTTTTCACTTAGCTAAATTATACCGCACTACCCAACTGTAATGGGGAATTGTAGATGATAAATAGATATAAACGGTTACAATAGAATCAATGTTGGCAAAGTCGTCATTATCAGTACGTGTTTTGTTTTGGCTTTTTATTATAGTTATCGCATTATTACCGTTTCATGCATTTATAAGTACCTGGCTTATAAGCAACTTTGGTTTAGAGCCGTTATTTAAAGCCTGGAAGGAACTGCTGCTATTTGTTGTTATGCTGCCGCTAGCTGTTTGGGTAGCACTAAAGAATGTAAAAATTCGTGATATATTAATAAAAGATAGGATAAACCAGCTTATTGTCTTATTTGCAGTATTTAACATATTACTTGCAATTCCGGCAGCGAATGGGCAACAGGCAGCGGTAGCGGGGTTGCTATTTAATTTAAGATTCTTGGCTCTATTTATTGTTGCAGAAGTGCTAGCACTATCTGTAACAACACAAAAATTTCGCCAGCTGGTACTAAAAATTATCGTATGGGGTGGGATGGTAGTTGTCTTATTTGGTGCACTGCAAGTTTTGTTGCTACCACACGATTTTTTGCGCCACTTCGGGTATAGCAAGGACCTAATTCCACCATATTTTACAATCGACAATAACGAAAATATCGTACGTATTTTATCTACCTTACGTGGCCCTAATGCGCTCGGTGCATATTTAGTATTTTGGTTACCGCTACTAGCTGTAGCGACAAAAAAGTTATGGTCACAAAAAACAGTAATAAAAGTTGGTCTAATCGTAATTTGGCTGGCTAGTTTATTAACGTTGTATGGTTCACGGTCACGGAGTGCTTGGATAGGAGTATTGGTTGCCGGGGCAACACTTACCTTATTGCAGGTGAATACTTTATGGCGCAAGCGACTACTTATTGCTGGATCGGCCGCGGCAGTAATCCTAGGGCTATGTATCGGTCTTAATTTTAATAGCCATCTTGTACAGACGACGCTTTTACATCGTGACCCGAACGAAATTAATACTATAGATTCAGATAACCAACACGCCGACTCGTTAAATAGCGCACTACGGCATGTTATTAGCCGACCGCTTGGCACTGGTGTTGGTACCGCTAATTTAGCATCAACCTATGGTAACCAGCCAAATATTGTCGAAAACTATTATTTGCAAATAGCGGTAGAGCT
>ENA-UOYA01001010-UOYA01001010.1-activated-sludge-metagenome-genome-assembly--contig:-NODE-1010-length-32401-cov-5.174117_pt1 | contig 32401 bp, 28 predicted proteins | sample MGYA00238163_ERZ764804 | MGnify/ENA primary metagenome ERZ764804 (study PRJEB28919, sample SAMN05720223) | activated sludge metagenome | isolation source: Anaerobic digester | place: Hong Kong... | reverse complement strand
GCGCTCGGCACGCCGCTCGGCCAGGCGTGCTTCTCGGTGCTGATGCTGCAGGACCTCGCCGTGGTGCCGCTGCTCGTGCTGGTCGGGGCGCTCGCCGACGTGTACCGCGACGGCGGCGCGGACGTGCTGGCCGGGCTGGGCGAGGCGACCGGGCTGGTCGCCGGCGCGCTGGCGAAGGCGGCGGTCGCGGTGATCGCGATCGCGTGGATCGGGCGCCGCGTGGTGCGCCCGCTGTTCCGCACGCTCGCGCGCGGCCGGCAGCCCGACGTGTTCATGGCGCTCACGCTGCTCGCCACGCTCAGCATCGCGGGCCTGACCGCGGCCGCGGGCCTGTCGATGGCGCTCGGTGCGCTGCTCGCCGGCCTGCTGCTGGCCGAGACCGAGTTCCGCCACGAGGTCGAGGTCACGATCGAGCCGTTCCGCGGGCTGCTGATGGGCCTGTTCTTCATGTCGGTCGGGATTGGCGTCGACCTGCGGGAGATCGCGAGCGCGCCGCTGCTCGTGCCGGCTTCGGTGGTCGGACTGTTCGCGATCAAGGCGGCGGTGCTGTGGGGGGTGCTGCGCGTCGGCGGCCTGTCGGCCGGACGCTCGCTGGAGGGGGGGCTGCTGCTCGGCCAGGGCGGGGAGTTCGCGTTCATCGTGGTCGGCGCGGCGACCCTCGGGGGCCTGCTGCCGTCGTCGGTGGGCGCGTTCGTGCTGCTCGTCGTCGGACTGTCGCTGGCCGCGACGCCGGCCGTCGCCCGGCTGGGCCACGCGCTCGGCGAGCGCCTGGACCGTCGCACGGGGGCCGGCGCGCGGGCCGAGGAGCCGGGCGAGGCGCCTGCGCACGCGCGTGCCGGCCACGTGCTGATCGCCGGGTTCGGCCGCGTGGGCGAGGTGCTCGGGCAGCTGCTCGACGCGCAGGGCGTGAGCTGGGTCGCGCTCGAGACCGACGCGACCCGGGTCGCCGAGCGGCGCGCGCACGGCGCACCGGTCTGGTTCGGGAACGCCACGCGGGTCGAGCTGCTGCGCCGGCTGCACGCGGGCGACGCCGCGGCGATCGTGCTGACCATGGACCAGCCGGCCTCCGCGCTGCACGCGCTCCTCGCGATCCGCCGCGAATACCCGACGGTTCCGGTGGTCGCCCGGTCGCGCGACGAGGCCCACGCCGCGGTGCTGCGCGACGAGGGCGCGACCGTCGTGATCCCGGAGACCCTCGAGGCGAGCCTGCAGATCGCGGCGGTGGTGCTGCAGGCCGCGGGCGTGCCGGACGCCGTGGCGTCCGGCGCGATCGAATCGGAGCGCGAGCGGCGGATCGGCGCACTGCGCGGCTGATCGCGCGTCGGGCGCGTCGGGCGCGTTGGGCGCGGCCGGCCCCGGGGGCTCAGCGCCCGCCGAGCAGGCGGCGGATCGGCTCGGGCAGGCCGGCGTTCGGCTTGGCGGGCGGCGGCGCGAAACCGCCCGCGGCCGGCCGCACGGTGCGCAGCGCGGCGAGCGTCTCGGCCTGCCGCACCGCGCTCGACACGCCGTCGACCAGCGGCACCGGCACGCGGTCGCGGATGCCGCGTGCGAGCCCGGCGAGCGGTGCGCCCGCGAGGATCACCACGTCGGCGCCGTCCTCGTCGACGCAGCGCCGGCACAGGGCCTCGAGCGCGGCCTCGTGGTCGGCCTGCACCGTGCCGGGGTCGCGCAGCGGCGCGTCGAGGAACCGGAACCCGGCGAGCCGGTCGGCCGCGCCGCAGGCATGCACCGTGTCGCGGTACCAGCCGACGATGCGGCGGCTGATCGCGACGATCGAGAAGCGGGCCCCGAGCAGGCACGCGGTGGCGAGCGCCGCCTCGGTCATGCCCACGACCGGCACGGGCACCGCCTCGCGCAGCGCCGGCAGGCCCGGATCGCCGAACGCCGCGACGATCACCGCGTCGTGGCCCGCCGCGTGCTCCCCGGCGAGGCACGCGGCGGCGTAGCCGCCGATCAGCGCCTCGAAGCGGGTCTCGATGTACGCGACGCCGAACGGCGCGGTGAGCGCGGTGAACGTGGTGCCGGGCGAGGCCGCGCGGCGCGCCTCGGCCTCGATCAGCGCGGTCACCGACTCGGAGATGTTCGGGTTGATCAGCAGCAGCTTCATCGGGCGGCTCCGGGCGGGCGGGCGGCGGGAGGGGCGGCGGGAGGGGGGGCGGGCATCGCGAGTCGCGCGGCGAGCGCGTCGGACAGGCCGCTGGAGGCCCGCCCGCGCGGCGGCGCGAGGCTGCCGGTGCGCGGCGGGCGCGCGTCCAGACGCGCCAGCGCGACCGCCTGCAGCGCCGCGGCGGCCGCGCAGTCGACCAGCGGCACGTCGACGCGATCGCGCAGCGCCTCGGCGTAGCCGGCGAGCACCGCGCCCGACAGCAGCACGGCCTCGACGCCGTCCCGCTCGACCAGCCGCGCGACGCCGACGGCCACCGCGTCGGCGACGCGCGGGTCGGGCGCGTCGCCGGGCGCGAACGCGCCGGGCTGGTCGAGCGCGCACCAGCCGACCACCCGCGACGACAGCCCGTAGCCGTCGACCAGCTCCCGGTACAGCGGCAGCATCCGTGCGCCGAGCGTGAGCAGGCCGAGTCGCGTGCCGAGCATGCCGGCGAGCGCCAGTCCGCTCTCGGTCATCGCCGCGACCGGCACGTCGAGCAGCTCGCGCAGCGCGGCCAGCCCGCAGTCGAGCGACACGCCGAGCACCACCGCGTCGTGGCCCGGGGCGTCGCGGGCGGCGATCTCGAGCGCCGCGTGCGCGGCGATCGCGGCCTCGCTGCGGGTGCCGATCACCGCCGGACCGAAGGACGCGGTCGCGCCCGTGACCTCGGCCGTGCCGCCGAGCGCGGCGCGCGCGGCGGCGACCATCCGTGCGGTGATGTGCGCGGACGTGTTCGGATTGACCAGCAGCAGCTTCATCGCTCACTCCATCGCGGCGCGCAGGATCGCACCGACGTCGTCCGGGCGCGGCCGGGGCATCCTCGCGAGCACGCGCCGCTCGACGTGGCGCAGGTGCTCGGAGACCGCGCGGATCGCCGCCGGCGCGTCGCGACGGCGCAGCGCGCGCACGACCGCGTCGTGCTCGTCGACCGAGCAGCCGGCGTCGTCGGCCGACTCGAACAGCGCGACGAACAGCTGGGTGCGGGCGACCAGCGCGCGCAGCGAGGCCGAGACCTCGGCGTTGCCGAGCAGGTCGACCAGCACCAGGTGGAAGTCGCCCGCGAGCCGCACCGCCTCGTCGCGGCGTCCGGCCCGCTGCGCGGCGCGCTCGCGGACCAGCAGCGCGTCCAGCGGCTCGAGCCGCGCCCGCTCGAGGCCCTCGGCGAGCACGGCGATCGTGCCGCACTCGAGCACGCGCCGCGCCTCGTAGACGCGCCGCACGTCGTCCGCCGTCGGGGTCGGCACGAATGCACCCCGGTTCGGCCGCAGCTCGAGCTTGCCTTCCTCGCCGAGCCGCAGCAGCACCTTGCGGACCGTGCCGCGGGTCGCGCCGAAGGTCTGGGCGAGCGCGCGCTCGCGCAGCGGCGTGCCCGGCCGCAGCGCGCCGCCGAGCAGGGCCTTCACCAGCGCGTCGCGGACCATCGCCTCGGCCCGCCGGATCGACGGCGTGCCGGCGTCGTCGCCGGTGGCCGGGCGCCGGGGCGCCGCGGGCCGCCGCCCGGCACCCGCCATCGCGGAGGGACGTGGCGTCGCGGCCGTGCCCGGCTTCGCGGCGGGTCCCGATCGCGCGGCGGGCCCAGGCTTCGCCGTGGTGCCCGGCTTCGCGGCGGGCCGCCCGGTCCTCGCGGGTCGCGTGCCGGCGTGGTGCGCCGTTCGTGCTTGCATCGGCCGACCGGATGGATATAGTTTGGTTGACCAGATCGTAACGGATGATCGACCGGATGACACGTCCCGGACCGCCGACCCTCGCCGCGAGCCTGCCGCCGCGGCTCGACCTGCTCCTGCTCGGCGTCGACGTGCTGACCGTCGACCCCGCCCGCCCCGAACTGCGCGACGCGGCGCTCGGCGTGCTCGACGGCCGGATCGCCTGGCTCGACGTCGCGCCGCCGCCCGGCGTCGCGGCGACCGAGGTGCTGCGCCTGCCCGGCCGGGTGGTCGTGCCCGGCTTCGTCAACGTGCACAACCACGCGATCCTGTCGATGGTCCGCGGCGTCGCGGTCGACCTCGGCTTCGCGCCCTCGTACACGCCGGGCATCCCGAAGGGCACCGACGTGACGCCCGAACAGGCCCGGGCGATCGCGCGGCTCGGCGCGCTCGAGATGCTGCTGTTCGGCTCGACGCTGATCGGCGACAACTTCGTGCACGCCGACGTGACGACCGAAGCCATGGCCGAGCTCGGCGTGCGGCTGGCGCCGAGCTGGCGCGTGCACGACGTCGACTTCGCGAAGGTCGCGCACGGCGAGTGGCGCTTCGAGCCGGCGATCGGCCGGCGCACGCTCGACGGCGCGCTCGCGCTGCACGAGCGCTGGCGCGGGCACCCGCGCGTGACGCCGAACATCGGCGCCCACGCGGTCGACACCTGCTCCGAGGACTTCCTGCGCGAGATCGCCGCGGTCTCGGCCGCGCACGACCTGCGCGTGAACACCCACCTCGGCCAGAGCACGGTCGAGGTCGAGCGGGTCCGCGCCCGCACCGGCCGCACGTCGACGCAGGTGCTCGACGACGTCGGACTGCTGGGCCCGCGGCTGATGGGCGGCCACTGCATCTACGTCGACGACGACGACGTCGCCCGGATGGCCCGCGCCGGGGCCCACGCGATCCACATCCCGAAGTGCAACGCGGCCTCCGGACGCCTCGCGCCGACGCCGAAGCTCGCGGCGGCCGGCATCAACATCGCGCTCGCGACCGACACCCAGCACGGCGACATGGTCGAGCTGATGCGCTGGGCGCTCGCGACCGCCCGCGTGCAGCGCGGCGGGGTCGACGACGACTGGCAGCCTGCGCGCGTGCTCGAGATGGCGACGCTCGGCGGCGCCCGCGCCCTCGGGCTCGACGACGAGCTCGGCACCCTCGCGGTCGGCAGGAAGGCCGACTTCGCGGTGTTCGACTTCCGCCGCCCGCACCTGGTGCCGCGCGTCAGCCTCGCCGGCACGCTGGTGCACAACGCGCAGGGCCGCGACGTCGAGCTGGTCGCCGTCGACGGCGAGCTGCTGGTGCGCGACGGCCGGCCGACGCGGGTCGACGCCGAACGGATCTGCGCCGAGGCCGAGCACGCGATCCGCGCGCTCTGGGCCGGCGCCGGCAAGTCCTACTGGGAGAACGACAGATGACCCTCCGCCTCGCCCGTCCGTTGCTCGCCGCCGCGCTCGCGGCCGGCTGCCTCGCCCTCGTCCCCGCGGGCCCCGCCGCGGCCCAGGACGCCCCCTGGCCCTCGAAGCCCGTCAGGATCGTCGTGCCGTTCCCGCCGGGCGGCGCGGCCGACACCTTCGCGCGGCTGATCGCCGAATACGCGGGCAAGTCGCTCGGCCAGCCCTTCGTCGCCGAGAACCGGCCCGGCGCCGGCGGCCAGATCGCCACCGACTTCGTCGCCAAGGCGCCGGCCGACGGCCACACGATGCTGGTCGTCACGGTCGGCCACGCGGTCAACCCGAGCCTGTACCCGAAGCTGCCGTACGACACGCTCGGCGACCTCGCCCCGGTGGCGCGGATCGCCGACCTGCCGAGCGTGCTGGTGGTGAACCCCGGGGTGCCCGCGACGACCGTCCAGGAGCTGGTCGCGCTGATGAAGTCGAAGCCCGACGGTCTCGCCTACGCGTCCTCGGGGAACGCGACCACCAGCCACGTGGCCGGCGCCATGCTCGCCGCGCAGGCCGGCGTGAAGGCGCTGCACGTGCCGTACAAGGGATCGGCACCCGCGGTCACCGACCTGATCGGCGGGCAGGTGCAGTGGATGATCGACCCGGTGCTGTCGTCCGCGCAGCACGTGAAGGCCGGCAAGCTGCGCGCGCTCGCGGTCAGCACCGCGAAGCGCTCGAACGTCGTGCCCGGCCTGCCGACGATCGCCGAGTCGGGCCTGCCCGGCTACGACTTCTCCGCGTGGTTCGTGCTGCTCGCGCCGGCGAAGACCCCGGCCGCGGTCGTCGAGCGGATGCACCGCGAGGTCGAGCGCACGCTCGCGCTGCCCGAGGTGAAGGAGCGCTTCGTGCAGCTCGGCGCCGAGCCGGGCTCCGGTTCGCCCGCGCAGGTCGGCGCGTTCCTCGCGGCGGAGGTCAAGCGCTACGCGACCGTCGTGCGCGACGCGAACATGAAGGCCGACTGACGTGGGCACGGTGCCGTCGCGCCCGATGCCGCGCGACCTGGCCGGCTACGGCGACGCGCCGCCCGACCCGCGCTGGCCGGGCGGCGCGCGCGTCGCGGTGTCCTTCGTGCTGAACTTCGAGGAAGGCGCCGAGACCTCGGTCGCCGAGGGCGACGCGCGCAACGAGGCGGTCTACGAGGTGATCGACCGCCTCGAGGGCCGGCCCGACCCGTGCCTCGAGTCGCACTTCGACTACGGCACGCGCGTCGGCTGGTGGCGGATCATGAAGGCGTTCGACGACGCGGGTGCCCGCTGCACGGTCAGCGCCTGCGGTCGCGCGGTCGAGCGCACGCCCGCGCTCGCCGCCGACGCGGTGCGCCGCGGCCACGAGGTGTCGGCGCACGGATGGCGCTGGGAGAGCCACGCCGACATGGCCGAGTCCGACGAGCGCGCGTCGATCGCGCGCACGGTCGCGGCGATCGGGCGCGCCACCGGCACGCGACCCGTCGGCTGGCACACGCGCTCGGCGTCGAGCCCGAACACGCGCCGGCTGCTGATCGAGGAGGGCGGCTTCCTCTACGACAGCGACTGGTACGGCGACGACCTGCCGACGACGCTGCGCTTCGGCGACCGGCGGCACGTGGTGCTCCCGTACGCGTTCGACACCAACGACATGCAGTTCCAGAACACGCACCGCTTCGTGCGCGCGCAGGACTTCAGCGGCTACGTGCTCGACGCGTTCGACTGGCTGTGGCGCGAGGGCGCACACGCGCCGCGGATGATGTCGGTGGGGCTGCACCTGCGGATGCTCGGGCGGCCCGGACGGATGCAGGCGCTGGTGGACATGCTCGCGGAGATGACGCGGCGGCCGGGGGTGTGGATCGCGCGCAGGGACGAGATCGCGAAGCACTGGCTGGCGCGCGGCGCCTGATCCGAGGCGCCCGATCCGCGGGCGCTCACCCCGCCGCGTCCCCGCCCCCCTCGTCCAGCCCCGCCAGCGCGCCCAGCGGCACCGGCTTGATCGGCGCCCGCACCCGGTACGCGCCGACCTCGGCGGGCGGCAGCCCCAGCTCGCGGGCGAGCACCTGCGTGACCACGCCGCCGCACACCCGGCCCTGGCACGGCCCCATCCCGCATCGACTGTAGAACTTCGTCTGGTTGGGCCCGCGGCAGCCGAGCCGGGCCATCTCGCGCACGCGGCCCGCGGTGACCGCCTCGCAGCGGCAGACGACCGTCGCGTCGTCGGGCTCGAGGACCCAGCGCGGCGGCCGGTACAGCGCGTCGAGGAACGGCCGCACGCGGCGCTGCGCGTCGAGCGCGCGCGAGGGCGCGGCGGCCAGGCGCGCGAGCGCCGCCTCGTCGAGACGCCCCAGAGCCCGCGCCGCGCCGAGCGCGGCGAGCGTGCCCGCGGCCTCGGCCGCCGCCGCCCCGGCGATCGCGGCCCCGTCGCCCGCGACCCGCAGGCCCGGCAGCGAGGTCGCGCCGAACGCGTCGACGACGACCTCCCACGCGAGCCGCGCGTCGCTCCAGCGGTGATCGACGCGCAGCAGCCGCGGGATCTGCACGTTCGGCACGACGCCGTGGTGGAGCAGCACGGTGTCGGCGTGCAGCCGGTGCGCGCGGCCGCCCGCCTCGAACCCGAGGCCGGTCGCGCGGTCGTCGCCGAGCACCCTCAGTGCGGTCGCGCCCGCGAAGCGCGGCACGCCCGCGCGCCGCACGCGCGCGATCATCCGCAGCCCCTTCGCGAGCATCGAGGGCACCGCGAGCGCGCCGGGCAGCCGGCGCAGCGCGTCGGCGCGATTCGAGGCCGGCGAGGTCTCGACCAGCCCGGCGAGCGCGACGCCCGCGTCCAGCAGCTGGCAGGCGACGAGCAGCAGCAGTGGCCCGCCGCCCGCGAGCACGACCGGCCCCCCGGGCACCAGCCCGCCCGTCTTCAGCGCGATCTGCGCGGCCCCCGCGTTCATCACGCCGGGCAGCGTCCAGCCGGGCACCGGCGTCGGCCGCTCGAGCGCGCCGGTCGCGACGACGAGCTGCGGCGCCCGCACGCGCCGCGCGGCGCCCCGCTGCAGCGCGGTCACCGCGAGGTCGCGCGCGACGTCCCAGACCAGCGCGTCGGACGCGACCTCGGCGCCGCTCGCGAGCGCCGCCTCGGCGAGGGGTCGTCCCCGCGCGTAGTCCGGTCCGAGCAGCGCGGTCGCGCGCGGGCCCGCGCGGGTGACGTCGCGCCAGATCTGGCCGCCGACCCGCGGCTGCTCGTCGAGCAGCACGGTGCGCAGGCCGAGCGAGGCGCCGGTCGTCGCCGCGGCGAGGCCGGCGGGTCCCGCGCCGACGACCACGAGGTCGTGCGTGTCGGTCACGCCGCGGGCTCCGCGCGCCGCGCGCCGCGCTGCACGCGCACGCGCATGCCGTCGGCGACCGGCGTCGCGCAGGCCTGCACGTTCGGCCGGCCGTCGACCTCGACCAGGCATTCGAAGCACGCACCCATCAGGCACAGCGGGCCGCGCAACGCGCCGTCGATCGGCGTCTCGCGGAACGCGACCACGCCCGCCTGCAGCAGCGCGATCGCGACGGTGTCGCCTTCCCGCGCGTCGACGGGGAGGCCCTCGACGTCCACGGTCACCCGGCGCCGCGCGCCGTCGTCATCGATGCGTCGCCACGCCATCGAACCGCTCCGCCCGGAAGTCGCGGATCGGCGCGGGCGCCGGGCCGCCGCGGATCCAGTCGGCCAGCGCGCCCGCGTGCTGCGCGGCGAGCGTGATGCCGGAGTGGCAGGTCGCGACGAACGCGCCGGGATGCGCGTCCGAAGCCTGGTAGACCGGGTACCCGTCCGGCGTCATCACGCGCAGCGCGCCCCAGGTGCGCACGATCGGCACGTCGGCGAGCAGCGGGAAGCAGCGGACCGCGCGCGCCGCCATCCGCGACAGCTGCGCGAGCGTCGTCGCGTCGTCGAGGCCCGCGTCCTCCTTCGAGTCGCCGATCTGGACGACCCCCTCGCCGGTCTGCCGCAGCGTGTGCGTCGGATACGCGAGGAACGGGCGCATCCGCTCGGTGACCAGGATCTGTCCGCGCTCGGGCGCGACCGGTGCGGCGAGGCCGAGCTGCGGCGCGAGCGCACGGTTGCCGAGGCCCGCGGCGAGCACCAGCCTGGCCGCCCGGTACGCGCCCGTCGGCGTGCGCGCCTCGAAGCCGCCGTCGCGGGCCGCGACCGCGTCGACCCGCGTGCCCGTGACCAGCCGCCCGCCGGCCGCCGCGAACGCCTGCACCAGCGCGCGCAGCAGCCGCAGCGGGCTCGCGTGGCCGTCGAGCGGGCTCCACAGCGCGCCGACCACCTCGGGTCCGGCCTCGGGCACGAGCGCGCGGAGCGCGCGCGCGTCGAGCACCTCGAACGGGTACGGCGCCCCGAGCGCGTCGCGGATCGCGGCCAGCCGCGCCGCACGCTGCGCGAGCTCGGCCTCGTCGAGGCACAGCGTGAGTCCGCCCGGTTGCGCGAGCTCGACGTCGACGCCGGTGCGCTCGTGCAGCTCGGCGGCGAACGCCGGCCACGCGGCGGCCGAGCCCATCGTCCAGCGCACGTAGTCGGGTCGGCCGACGCCCTTGCCCTGCACCCAGACCAGCCCGAAGTTGCCCCGCGCCGCACGGAACGCGTCGTCGCCCTCGTCGAGCAGCGTCACCCGCTCGCCGGCGCGCGCGAGCCCGTAGGCGATCGCGGCGCCGACCATCCCGCCGCCGACGACCAGGCAGTCCGCGTCCCGTTGCGTGCTCATCGTGGTCCCGTGATCCCGGTCGACGATACGCGATCGCGGCCGGCGGCGCGATCCGCGTGCCGCGGCCGGCACGCGGGCGCGGCGTCGCGCGCCTCGCGGCCGCTCAGATCCCGGTCCAGGCCCGCCAGCCGCCGTCGCGGGTGCGCGGCCTCGCCGGCTCGGGCCGTCCGCAGCGCAGGAACTCGCCGTCGCCGGCGACGCCGACGAAGTCGGTGCCGTCCCACACCACGCGCCCGCGCGACAGCGTCGTCGCCGGCCACGCGCCGACCTCGATGCCCTCGTAGGGCGTGTAGTCGACGTCGTGGTGGAGCATCGCGTTGGTGATCGTGCGGCGCGTCGACGTGTCCCAGATCACCAGGTCGGCGTCGGCGCCGACCGCGATCGTGCCCTTCCTCGGGTAAAGGCCGTAGAGCCGCGCCGGATTCGTCGCGGTCAGCGCGACGAACTGCTGCAGCGTCAGGCGTCCGCCCAGCACGCCGTGCGAGAACAGCAGCGGCAGGCGCGTCTCCAGCCCCGGGATGCCGTTCGGGATGTACTCGAACGAGGGCTCCGCGCCGCCGAGCCGCTTGCCCCGCGGATCGTCGTACCGGAACGGCGCGTGGTCCGAGGACACGATCGTGAACAGCCCGTCGGCCAGCCCGTCCCAGATCACCTGCTGGTTCGCCGCGTCGCGCGGCGGCGGGCTGCACACGCACTTCGCGCCGTGGAAGCCGTCGAGCCCCAGGTGCTCCTGCGTGAGGAACAGGTACTGCGGGCAGGTCTCGGCGAAGATGTTCAGGCCCTTGCCGCGCGCCCAGCGGATCTGGTCGACCGCCTCGGCGCCCGAGACGTGGACGATCAGGATCGGCACGTCGACCAGCTCGGACAGCGTGATCGCGCGGTGCGTCGCCTCGCGCTCGACCGGCATCGGCCGCGACAGCCCGTGGAAGCGGGGCGCGGTCTTGCCCTGCTGCGTCAGGCGCTTCGTCAGGAACGCGATCGCGTCGGCGTTCTCGGCGTGGATCATGGCCATCGCGCCCAGCTCGCGCGCGGCCTCGAGGCAGGTGAGGATCTCGCCGTCGTCGAGCTTCAGGTCGTCGTAGGTCATGTAGATCTTGAACGACGTGTAGCCCTCGCCGACCAGCGCCGGCAGCTCCTCGGCGACCACCGACTCGCCCGGGTCGCTGACGATCAGGTGGAACGCGTAGTCGATCGCCGCCTTGCCCTGCGCGCGGCGGTGGTAGTCGTCGACCGCCTCGCGCAGCGACCGGCCCTTCACCTGGGCGGCGAACGGGATCACCGTGGTGGTGCCGCCGCACGCGGCCGAGCGCGTGCCGGTGACGAAGTCGTCGGCCATCCGCATCGGCTCGACCATCGGCTGGTCGAGGTGGCAGTGCGCGTCGACGCCGCCGGGCGTGACGATCCGCCCCGCCGCGTCGATCTCCTTCGTCGCCGCGCCCGCGGGCAGCCGCTGCGCGATCGCGACGATGCGCCCGCCGGCGATGCCCAGGTCGCAGTCGAAGGTGTCGGAAGCGGTCGCCGCGCGCGCGTTGCGGACGATCAGGTCGTAGCGGTCGGTCATGCGAGGTCCTCGGAGAACAGTCGGCCCCAGGGCGCGAGCGGGCGGGTGTCGACGCCGCAGGTGCGCAGCGCCTTCCAGACCGCGGTGGACACGGTGTCGTACACCGGCACGCCGAGCTCGGCCTCCCAGCGCGGCACCAGGTGGGCGGCGCGCAGGTTCGTGCAGAAGGTCGTGATGCAGTCGGGCTCGGCCGCGGCGACCTCGCGGGCCATCGACGTCAGCGCGGCTTCGGTGACCTCGGAGAACTCGAAGTTCACGCACTGGCCGGTGTGGCGCTCGGCGACGCACTCGAAGCCGGCCGAGCGGTAGTTCCCGACGATGCGGGCCTGCACGTCGTCGAGGTAGGGCGTCACCAGCCCGAAGCGGCGCCGTCCGCTCAGCGTCATCACCTCGTTGAACGCGAGCACCGACGTGCACGCGGGCACGCCGGTCGCGGCGGTGATCGCGTCGCACAGCACGCGGTCGCGCTCGAAGCCGAGCCAGCCCGACGAGGTGCCGCTCCAGACGATCACGTCGACGCGCGCGTCGGCGAGCAGCCTCGCCGCGTCGAGGATCGGGTCGAGCTCGAACTGGCCCTGCGAGCCCGCGCCGAGCGAGATCTCGGTCACGCGGAAGCGGCCGAAGTGCGCGGACACGCCGGGCAGCGACGCGACCATCGCCGAGGTGAGCGGCTCGAGCGCGGTGTTGGACGAGGGCGTGAGCACGCCGATGAAGGTGCGTTTCAAGGAGGAGGACTCCGGGAGGGGGACGGGGCGGGACGCGCGCGCGCGTGCGCCCGGCACGCTCTACAATCGGTGCCGTGGCCACCCGCAGATCCCAAGCCGAATTGTCGACAGGCGCAGGCCGAACGGTCAACAGGCCGTCCGGCCGTGCGCGCCCGGCGGGCAGCCGCGCGGCCGTGCGTTCGGCACCGACCGTCGGCGTCGCGCTGCGCGAGGCGATCTACGACCGGATCCTGCGCGCGGTGCTCGAGCACCGGCTGCCGCCGGGCACCAAGCTGGTCGAGGATCGGCTGGCCGAGCTGTTCGAGACCAGCCGTGCCCAGGTGCGCGACGTGCTCGCCCGGCTCGCGAACGACGGCCTGGTGCAGACCATCCCGAACCGCGGCGCGTTCATCGCCGCGCCCACCGTCGAGCAGACGCGGGACGTGTTCGAGGCGCGCCGGCTGATCGAGCCGGCGCTGGTCCGGCGCCTGATCGCCCGCCGCGACCCGAGCGCGACGGTCGCGCTGCGCGACATCGTCGCCGAGGAGCAGCGCGCACGCGCGAAGCAGGACCGCCCGACGATGGTGAGGCTGTCCGGCGAGTTCCACATCCGCCTCGCCGAGTGCGCGGGCAACCGGATGCTCGAGCGCGCGATGCGCGAGCTCGCGTCGCTGACGGTGCTCGCGATCTTCCTGTACGACGCGCCGCACGCGACCGCCTGCCGCGAGGACGAGCACGAGCTGCTGGTCGCGGCGATCGAGTCGCGGCGGGGCGAGCGCGCGGTCGCGCTGATGCTCGAGCACCTCGATCACATCGAGTCCTCGCTCGACCTGACCCCGCGCCGCGACGCGCCGGTCGACCTCGCGGCCGCGCTCGGCGCGGCCTGAGGGCCGCGCCACGCCGGGCCCGGGGTCAGACCTTGATCTCCCGGTTGAACCGGTCGATGTACTCGCCCCGACGCGGGTTGAGCTTCGCCCAGTCGACGCCGTTCATCGCCTCGAGCGCCTTCGTGTCGGTCGCATAGGCCTGCAGGCCCTTGCTGAACACCGCCTTGGAGCTCGTCGGCGCGACGAAGTAGGGGGCCTCGGCCATCTTCGTCTGGACGTCGGGGCTCAGCGCGGTGTTGATGTACGCCGCCGCGAGCTCGGCGTTCTTCGTGTTCTTCACGATGTGCATCGTGCTCTTGATGTGGATCCAGCCCGTGTCGGGCCGGGCGAGCGCGACCGGCACCCCCTTGCCCTGGAGGTCGCCGACGTTGTTGTTGTAGTGGACCGAGATGTCGATCTGGTCCTGCTGGAACAGCGTCGCGAGCGCGCCCGGGTTCGCGGCGACCGCGCTGACGTTGGGCAGCAGCTTCTTCACGAACGCGAAGGCCGGCTCCATGTTCTCCTCGGAGCCGCCGTTCAGGCGCGCCATCTCGACCATCCACGCCGACATCAGCGTCGAGCCCATGCCGGCGAGGCCCACGCGGCCCTTGTACTCGGGCTTGAGCAGGTCGTTCCACGACTTCGGCGGCGTCTTGATCTTCGAGGTGTTGTAGGCGATGCCGATGATCTGGCCCGACACGAACGCGCCGAGCCCGCGCGGGTCGACGAACTTCGGCGGCAGGTCCTTCATGTTCGGCATCCGGTCGACCGGCAGCTTCTCGAAGATGTCGTGCTGCAGCGCGGCGAGGTACGGGCCCTCGTCGAGGATGATCACGTCGAACGGGGGGTTCGCCTTCGACGCGACGATCTTCGAGACGGTGTCGACCGCGAGCGAGGCGACCAGGTTCGTCGAGCCGCCGCTCGCCTTCGCGAACGCCGGCAGCAGGATGCCGCGGTGCGCCGACTCCCAGGCGCCGGGGTAGGTGGTGGCGGAGATCGCCTTCGACTGGGCGATCGCGAGGCCGCCGGCGGACGCGGCGCCGGCGGCGGCGGCGACCTTCAGGATCGAGCGACGGGATTCGGACACGGGCATGGCGGGGCTCCTGGTGGTGTGGGACGCGGGCATCCGTGCGTGCGGACCGCCGTCACTGGCAAGCTTCGTGCCATCGGACGGTGCGGGCGCGCTGCACGCTCGTGGTTCGGCGTGCGTCGCCATGGTGCACCGATCGCGTCCGGCCTGCACCGATCGTCGGCATCCTGCGATAGGATTGTCGACAATCGGTGCGCGCAAGGTCGGCACCGCGCGGTCGCGCGTCGTCCCGCGCGCCCGGTCGCATGGCACGGTTCTTGATGGTCGTCAGCCCCCGCGGCGCGCCCTGTCCGGCGCCCGCGGCATGCCCGAAGAGGTCCGATGTCCGCCGTCCCCGCCGCCGTCCCGCCCGCCGCCGTCGCGTCCGCCGCGTCCGCCGCGCCCGCCCCGGGCGTCGAGGTCCGCCTGGACGCGATCCGCCACCGGTACGGCGACGCGTTCGCCGTCGAGGACGTCGCGCTGCGGATCGCCCCGGGCGAGCTGGTCGCGCTGCTGGGACCGAGCGGCTGCGGCAAGACCACGCTGCTGCGGATCGTCGCCGGGCTGCTGCGCCAGTCCGAGGGCACGGTGCGGATCGGCGACGACGTGGTCGACGCGCTGCCGCCGAACGAACGCGGCGCCGGCATCGTGTTCCAGAGCTACGCGCTGTTCCCGCACATGACCGTCGAGGCGAACGTCGCCTACGGGCTGCGCGCGCGCGGGGCCCCCGCGGACGAGATCGGGCGGACGGTCGGCGCGATGCTCGAGATGGTGCGGATGCCCGCCTTCCGCGGTCGCTATCCGCGCGAGCTGTCGGGCGGCCAGCAGCAGCGGGTCGCGCTCGCGCGCACGCTCGCGGTGCGGCCGCGCGTGCTGCTGCTCGACGAGCCGTTCGCGGCGCTCGACAAGAACCTGCGGCTCGACATGCAGATCGAGATCCGCCGGATCCAGCGCGAGCTCGGCGTGACCACCGTGCTGGTCACCCACGACCAGGAGGAGGCGATGTCGATGGCCGACCGGATCGCGGTGATGAACGCGGGGCGCGTCGAGCAGTTCGACACGCCGGAGGCGGTCTACGACACGCCGCAGACGCTGTTCGTCGCGACCTTCGTCGGCACCGCGAACCTGGTGGAGGGGCGGCTCGCGCAGCGGCACGACGGCGGCTGGGCGCTCGAGGCCGCGGCGGGCGGCGCGCTCGCGCTCGCGCGCGCGGCGCCGTGCTCGCGCGAGGGCGCGGTGGTGCTCGCCGCGCGGCCCGAGCACCTCGCGATCGGCGCGCCCGGCCCGGGCGCGCTGCCGGCGACCGTCGGCATGGCGCTGCCGCTCGGGCCCTCGCTGGTCTACGAGCTCGCGCTCGACGACGGGCGCCCGCTGAAGGTCACGATGCCGCGCACCAGCGACGGGGTCCGCCTCGCCGCGGGCGACCGGGTCGGCGTCTCGCTGCGGCCGGGCTCGCCGGCGGCGGTGTTCGCGCGATGAGCGCCCGATGAGCGCCGCGACCGCCCCGCCCCGCTCGGCCGCGACCGGCCCGCTGCCGCTCGCCGCGCCCCTCGGCCTGTTCTTCGCGGTGTTCGTCGTGATGCCGCTGCTGCTGCTCGCCTACGTGAGCCTGCATGCCGACCCGACGCTGCAGACCCCCGGCCTCGCGCAGTACCGCAAGTTCCTCGGCGACGGGTTCAACCTCGCGGTGCTCGGCAACACGCTGTGGCTCGGGGTCAAGGTCACGCTGCTGACGCTGCTGATCGGCTATCCGCTCGCCTGGATCTACACGCAGGCCGCGCCGCGCTGGCAGGCGGTGCTGATGCTGCTGATCGTGCTGCCGCTGCTGACCAGCTCGGTGGTCCGCACCTTCGCCTGGGTGGTGATCCTCGGCCGCCAGGGCATCGTCAACACGGTGCTGGTCGGCGGGGGCCTGGTCGACGCGCCGCTCAAGCTGCTGTACACGCCCGGCGCGGTCACCGTCGCGCTCGCCCAGATCGAGCTGCCGCTGATGGTGCTGCCGCTGATCACCGCGCTGTCGAACATCGACCCGGCGCTGCGCCAGGCCTCGCTTGCGCTCGGTGCCGGGCGCTGGCGCACCTTCGTGCAGGTGACGCTGCCGCTGTCGATGCCCGGCCTGCTCGCCGGCTGCCTGCTGGTGTTCGCGTCCGCGGTCAGCGCGTTCGTCACGCAGACGCTGGTCGGCGGCGGCCAGCAGATGTTCATGCCGTTCTACATGTACCAGCAGGCGATCCAGGCGAACGACTACCCGTTCGCTGCGACGATCGCGATGGTGCTGCTGGTCTCGGTGCTCGCGGTGGTCACCGCGGTGAACCTGCTCGCACGGCGCAGCCGGGGGTTCGTCCATGGCTGAGTCCGCGATCGGCGCCCGCGCGGCGGCGTCGGCGCCCGACGCCGCGCCGCGCCGCGCCCGCGAGTCGGCCGCCTCGACGCTCGAGCGGCGCTCGTTCTCGACGGTGTTCGGCGTGCTGGCGGCGGTCGCGATCGTGCTGCTGATGGCGCCCACGGTGGTCGTGCTGATCACCTCGTTCACCAGCGGCTTCTCGCTGAAGTTCCCGCCCCCCGGCTGGTCGCCGCGCTGGTACCTCGCCCTGTGGACCGAGTCGCCCGAGATCCTCGACGCGTTCGCGCTGTCGCTCAAGCTCGCCGCGATCGCGACCGGGCTGTCGATCGTGCTCGCGGTCGCCGCGGCGCTCGCGATCGCGCGGCGCCGCGAGGCGTGGGCGCGGCTGGTCGAGTCGCTGTTCCTGTCGCCGCTGATGCTGCCGACGCTCGCGCTCGGCCTGGCGCTGCTGATGCTGTTCAACCTCGCCGGCACCGGCCTGTCGTTCGGCACGCTGGTGCTCGGCCACGTCGCGATCACCGCGCCCTACGTGTTCCGCACCACCGCGGCGAGCCTGCTGCAGCTCGACGCGAGCCTGCTCGAGAGCGCGCGCAGCCTCGGCGCCTCGCCGACCTACGCGTTCCGCACGGTGACGCTGCCGCTGATCCGGCGCGGCGTGCTCGCCGGTGCGTTCATCGGCTTCATGTACTCGTTCGACAACGTCGCGGTGTCGCTGTTCCTGTCGGATGCGCGCAGCGAGGTGCTGCCGATCCGGATGTGGCACATGATCGAGTCGAACCTGGACGTGCGGGCCGCGGCGATCTCGGGCGTGCTGGTCGCGACGACGCTGGTCGCGATGATCGTGATGGAACGGGTCGCGGGCATCTCGCGGCACCTGCGATGACGCGGCGCCGGTCAGTCCGCGGGCGCGACCCGGTCGCCACCCCAGGCGCGTCGCAGCGCGAGGTACTCGGCCTCGAGCGGCCCGGCCTCGATCCGCGGGTGCCAGCCGGTCATCGCGCAGAACGCCTCGACCGAGTAGTCGCCGAGGTCGGTGCGGCGCAGCGTCGCGTGGCGCAGCGCGAGCACCAGCCGCGTCACGCCGGCGAGCTTCAGCGCGCCGGCGCACATCGGGCACGGCTCCATCGTGCAGTACAGCGTCGCGCCCTCGGTCGAGGCGACGCCGTGCGTCGCGTGCGCGGCGCGGATCGCGTCGGTCTCGGCGTGCTCGAGCACGATGCCGCGGCTGGATTGCCGGTTCTGGCCGGTGGCGAGCAGCACGCCGTCGCGCACCAGCACCGCGCCGGTCGGCCAGTCGCCGCGCGCGTGCGCCTCGCGGGACTGCTCGAGCGCGACGCGCATCCATCGGAGATCGTCGTCGGAGGGGTCGGTCATCGCATCGGCGCCGGACGGGGACGGAGCGCGCAGTGTGGAGGAGGACGACGATGAGCGCCAGACGGACGCTGCTGAGGGGCGCGAGCGCGCTGCTCGGCGACGCGCAGGCCCACGAGCCGAGGCCGCTCGACGTGCTGGTCGAGGGCGGTCGCATCGCCGCGATCGAGCCGGCGGGCACGATCGGCCGGGCCGACGAGGTGGTCGACCTCGCCGGCCGGATGCTGGTGCCCGGGCTGGTCAACGGCCACCAGCACTCGCACGAGCACTTCCAGCGCGGGCGCACCGAGAACCTGCCGCTCGAGCTGTGGCAGCACCTGGTGCGCACCCGCGTGCCGGTGCCGCTGACGCCGCGCCAGGTCTACCTGCGCACGCTGATCGGCGCGATCGAGAGCCTGCGCACCGGCTGCACGACGGTGGTCGACGACATGGCGCTCGGCGGCGCGGTCAGCCGCGAGGCGGTCGACGCGGCGCTGCAGGCGTACGACGACGCGGGCATCCGCGCGCTGGTCGGCTTCGCGATGATGGACCGGCCGATCATCGACAACTTCCCGTTCGCCGACGAGGCGTTCCCGAAGGACCTCGCCGCCGAGCTGCGCGCCGCGCCCCGGCCGAGCGCCGACGACTACGTCGGGCTGGTGCGTGCGCTCGCACCGTCGCGCCACCCGCAGTCGTCCCGGGTCGGCGTGCTGGTGTCGGCCTCGGCGCCGCAGCGCTGCACCCCGGCGTTCCTCGCGCGGGTGCGCGCGCTCGCCGACGAGCTCGACCTGCCGGTGATCACGCACGTGCAGGAGACGCGGCTGCAGGTGGTCACCGGGCAGGTCTTCTACGGCAGGCCGATCGTCGAGCACCTCGACGCGGTCGGGTTCCTGAAGCCCAAGACCAGCCTGATCCACGCGGTGTGGCTGAACCCGCGCGAGATCGACGCGCTGGCGCGCACCGGCGCGACCGCGCAGCACAACCCGTGGAGCAACCTGCTGCTGGGCTCGGGGGTGCAGCCGGTGCGCGAGCTGCTGGAGGCGGGCGTCAACGTGAGCCTCGGTTCCGACGGCTCGTGCTCGACGGTCACGGTCAACATGCTGAACGTGCTGGGCAGCGCGGCCGCGGTCTCGAAGCTGCGCGGCGACCGCCAGGACCGCTGGCTGTCGGCGCGCGAGGCGCTGCGCGCCGGCACGCTCGGCGGCGCGCGCGCGCTCGGCTTCGGCGACGCGCTCGGCGCGATCCGCGTGGGCGCGATCGCCGACCTGGTCGGCTACCGGACCGACACCGTGACCTTCACGCCGCTGACCGACCCGGTGCGCCAGCTGGTCTACGCCGAGCGCGGCGCGGGCCTCGACTTCGCGATGGTCGACGGCCGGTGCGCGATCGTCGCAGGCCGGATGACCGGCATCGACGAGGCCGCGGTGCTGCGCGAGATCGAGCACGACTACCGCGAGCTCGCCGCGCGCTACGACGCCGCCGAGGCCTCGGTCGCGCCGGTGCTCGAGGCGGCCGAGCGGCTGTGGCGCCGATCGCTCGCGACGCCGATCGCCCCCGACACCCACGCGGCCCGGCTGCCCGACGCCGCGTCGGGACCGCAGCCCTGACCGTTCCCTCCCGTCCGTCCCGAACCCCTCCGAAGGAGCGCTCCATGACCTCGTCGACCCGTCGTTCGCTGCTCGCCGCCGGCACCGCCGCGGCCGCCTCCGCCGCCCTCGGCACGCTGCCGCGCCCGGCCGCCGCGCAGGCCACCACGCTCGCCCAGGTCAAGGCCTCGGGCGAGCTGCGGATCGGCTGCGAGGCCGCGTACGTGCCGTTCACCTACCGCCAGGACGGCAAGATCGTCGGCTACGACGTCGAGCTCGCCGACCTGCTGTGCAAGGGCCTGGGCGTGAAGCCGAACTTCATCGACACCGCCTGGGCCGGCGTGATCCCGTCGCTGTACGCGAAGAAGTTCGAGGTGATCATGAGCTCGATGAGCTACACGAAGGAGCGGCTCGAGCGCGTCGCGTTCACCGTCCCGTACGCCGAGGCCTCGCAGGCGCTGCTGGTCCGCGCGTCGGACGCCGACCGGATCAAGGCGCCCAAGGACCTGAACGGCCGCACGCTCGCGGTCAAGCTCGGCTCGCCCGGCCAGATCCTGCAGGAGAGGATGAACGCCGCGCTGAAGTCCGCGGGCGGTCCGGGCTTCAAGGAGCTGCGCACCTTCGACGACCACCCGTCCGCCTACGTCGCGCTCGCGCAGAACCGCGTCGACGGGGTGCTGAACACGCTCCCCACGCTCGCGATGGTGCTGAAGGACGCGCCGGGCAAGTACGCGATCGTCAAGGGCATGGGCGCCGACAACTGGGCCGGCATCGCCGCGCGCAAGGAGGACACCGAGATCGTCGCCTACCTCGACGGCGAGCTGAAGAAGCTCAAGGCCGACGGCACGCTGGGCAAGCTGCAGGAGAAGTGGTTCGGCTTCCGGATGAACCTCGCCGACACGGTCCCGTCGTTCTCCTGACATGATCTTCGACTGGGCGCTGGTCCAGAAGTCCCTCCCGTTGCTCGCGACGGGATGGGTCACCACCGTCAAGATCTGCTCGGCGGCGATGGTGATCGGCGTGGTGCTGGGCGCCGGGCTGGGGCTGATGTCGCTGTCGCGGCTGGCACCGGCCCGCTGGTTCGTCACCGCGTACGTCGACTTCATCCGCGGCACGCCGCTGCTGATCCAGATCTTCCTGGTGTACTTCGCGCTGCCGGTGATCGGCATCAACCTGCCCGAGTTCTGGGCGGGCGTGATCGCGCTCGGGCTGAACGCGGCGGGCTTCATCGCCGAGATCGTCCGGGCGGGCGTCGGCTCGATCGAGAAGGGCCAGGCGGAGGCCGCGCGCTCGATCGGCATGCGGCACGGGCAGATCCTCGTGCACGTGCTGCTGCCGCAGTCGCTGCGCGCGGTGGTGCCGCCCACCACCAACGAGCTGATCACGCTGGTCAAGGGCTCGGCGCTGCTGTCGGTGATCTCGGTCTACGAGCTCACGCGCGCGGGCCAGGCGATCATCGCGGTCCACTTCGCGCCGTTCGAGATCTTCCTGCTGATCGCGCTCTACTACTATGCGACGGTCTCCGCGCTCGCATGGCTGTCGCGCTGGCTCGAGCGGCGGCTGCCGACGTGGTGAGGGGCGCGCGATGCTGCTGAAGGCCGAGGGGATCCGCAAGGCGTACGGCGGGCGCACCGTGCTGCACGGCGCCTCGCTCGAGGTCGCCGAAGGCGAGACGATCGTGGTCATCGGGCCCTCGGGCTCGGGCAAGACGACGCTGCTGCGCTGCCTGAACTGGCTCGAGACCCCGGACGCGGGCACGGTGTCGCTGCGCGGCGAGACGATCGGCCGCGACGCGTCCGGCCGCCTGCTCCCCGAGTCGGTGCTCGCGAGGCAGCGCAGCCGGATCGGCTTCGTGTTCCAGCGCTTCAACCTGTTCGCGCACCTGTCCGCGCTCGACAACGTGGCGATCGGCCCGCAGCGCGTGCTCGGCCTGTCGCGCGACGCGGCGCGCGAGCGCGCGCGCGCCGAGCTCGACCGGGTGCACCTCGCGACCCACGTCGACAAGCGGCCGAGCCAGCTCTCGGGCGGGCAGCAGCAGCGGGTGGCGATCGCGCGCGCGCTCGCGATGAAGCCCGAGCTGATCCTGTTCGACGAGCCGACCTCGGCGCTCGACCCGGAGCTGGTCACCGAGGTGGTCGACGTGATGCGCGAGCTGGCCCAGGCGCGGATGACGATGGTCGCGGTCACGCACGAGATGCGCTTCGCGCGCGCCGCGGCCGACCGCGTGGTGTTCATGGACGAGGGCGCGGTGGTCGAGACCGGCTCGCCGGACCGGATCTTCGACGCGCCCGCCCAGGACCGGACGAAGCGCTTCCTCGCCCACCTGCACGAGTGAGATCCCGATGGCCGACACCCCCGCCTTCGACCTGCTGCTGACCGGCGCGACCGTCGCGACGGTCGACGCCGCCGACACCGTGATCGACGACGCCGCGATCGGCGTCGCCGGCGGGCGCATCGCCTGGGTCGGGCCCGCCTCGGCGCTGCCCGCGGGCGTGCGCGCGACGCGCACCGTCGCGCTGCCTGGACGGCTGGTCGTGCCGGGGCTGGTCAACGTCCACACCCACGCGATCCTGTCGATGGTGCGCGGCGTCGCCGAGGACCTCGGCTTCGCGCCGGCGTACACGCCCGGCATCCCGCACGGCCACGACGTGACCGAGGACGAGGCGGTCGCGCTCGCGCGGCTCGGCGCGGTCGAGGCGCTGCTGTTCGGCTCGACGCTGGTCAACGACACCTACGTGCACGCGGACCTGACGCTGCCGGCGATGGCGGGGCTCGGCATGCGGGTGTTCAGCTGCGGGCGCATCCACGACGCGGACTTCTCGCTGATCGGCGACGGCCGGTGGGAGTACCACCGCGCGATCGGCGAGCGCACGCTGGGCGAGGCGCTCGCGCTCGCCGACCGCTGGCACGGCGCGTTCGACGGCCGTGCCGGCGTGCAGCTCGCCGCGCACGCGCCCGACACCTGCTCGGACGACCTGCTGCGGCTGATCGCCGCCGAGTCGTCGCGCCGCGGGCTGCGCGTCAACACGCACCTCGTGCAGAGCCGCAAGGAGGTCGAGCAGGTGACGCGCCGGTCGGGCCGCACCCCGCCGCAGCTGCTCGAGGAGGTCGGGCTGCTGAACGACAGGCTGCTCGCCGCGCACTGCATCTGGATGGACGACGACGACATCGCGCGCTGCGGGCGCGCCGGCATCCACGTCGCGCACATCCCGAAGGGCAACGCGACCGGCGGCACCGCGGCGCCGACCTCGAAGCTGCGGCGCGCGGGCGCCCGGCTGACGCTCGGCTCCGACAACATGCACGCCGACCTGGTCGAGGTGATGCGCTGGGCGCTCGCGATCGGCCGGCTGCAGGAGGGGAAGGTCGACGACGGCTGGCAGCCCGAGCACGTGCTGCGGATGGCGACGATCGACGGCGCGCGCGCGATGGGGCTCGACGCGGACATCGGGTCGATCGAGGTCGGCAAGAAGGCCGACCTGGTCGCATTCGACTTCCGGCGACCGCACCTGGTGCCGTGCATCGACCCGGTCGGCAACCTGGTGCACGTCGGGCAGGGCCGCGACGTCGAGCACGTGTGGGTCGACGGCGAGCAGGTGGTCGCGTCGGGGCGACCGGCGAAGGCCGACCTGGACGCGATCCTCGGCGACGCGCAGCGCGCGGCGGACGCGCTGTGGCGGCGGGCGCGGGAGGGGGCGTGAACGGCGAAGCCGCGGGCGGCGCGGCCACGGCGCCCGCCGCGCTCGTCGCCCGTCCGACCGGGCCGGCGCCGGCGCGCGCGCTCGCGGCGAGGGTCGCGTCGCGCGCGCTGCGCGCGGTCGACGTCGCGCGCGACGCGATCGCCCGCGTCGAGGCGGCGAATCCGACGCTGAACGCGATCGTCGGCTTCGACCCCGCGGCGACGCTCGCCGAGGCGGCCGAGGTCGATCGGAGGCTCGACGCGGGCGAGCGGCTGCCGATGGCCGGCGTGCCGTTCACCGCGAAGGACAACCTGTGGGTCGGCGGGCGTCGGGTCACGCAGGGCTCGGCGCTGTTCGAGGACTTCGTCGCGCCGCGCGACGCGTGGGCGGTCGCGCGCTGGCGCGCGCTCGGCGGCGTGCTGCTCGGCATCACCAACTGCTCGGAGTTCGCCTGCAAGGGCGTGACGACCAATCCGCTGCACGGCCCGACCCGTCATCCGATGGACCCGTCGCTGACGCCGGGCGGCTCGTCGGGCGGCGCGGTCGCCGCGCTGCTCGCAGGCATGGGGCTGCTCGCGCTCGGGACCGACGCCGGCGGATCGACGCGCCGGCCCGCCGCACACACCGGGCTGGTCGGCCTGAAGCCGAGCACCGGCGTGATCCCGCACCCCTGGGGCTTCGCCGAGCCGAACTACGGCCAGTCGGTGATCGGCGTGCTCGCGCACGACGTCGCCGACTGCGCGTGGGCGTTCGACGCGCTGGTCGCGTTCGACGCCGCCGACCCGGCCGGCGTGCCGGTCCGCGTCGAGCTCGGCGCGGCCGATCCCGCCGAGCCGCCGCGCACGCTGCGCATCGCGTGGAGCCCGCGGCTCGGCATCGACCTCGCGGTCGACGAGGACGTGCTCGCGGCGATGCGGGCGCGGGTCGACGCGCTGCGCGCCGACGGCTGGACGATCGTGGACGCCGACCCGCCGTGGCCCGCGGGCGTGAAGGAGTACCCGCTGCTCGCGCTCCAGCAGGCGGGCCTGCACGCGCTGTACGGACACCGACTCGCCGACGCGCGCGACCGGATCGACCCCGACCTGGTCGCCCAGATCGAGGGGGGCGCCGCGTGGACGCCGGCGCAGCTCGCCGACGTGCTGCGCCTGCGCGAGCGGATCGTCGCGGCGCTCGCGCGCTTCTTCGAGGGCTTCGACGCGCTGCTGTGCCCGACCGCACCGGTGGTCGCGTGGCCGGTCGGGCAGCTCGGCCCGCCGGTGATCGGCGGCCGGCCCGCCGGACCGCGCGGCCACGCGGCGTTCACGCCGCTGTTCAACGCGGCGGGCGTGCCGGCGTGCTCGGTGCCCGCGGGCACGGTGCGCGGGCTGCCGGTCGGGCTGCAGGTGGTCGCGCCGCGGTTCGAGGACGCGCGGGTGCTGGGCGTGGCCGGGCGGATCGAGCGGCTTGGCGCGGCGTGCTGAGCGACGGCCCGGAGCCCGCGGGGCCGGGCCCGCCGCGCCGGGCCCGCCGCGCTCCGGGCCCGCGTCCTCGCGGGTGCGCCCCGCGGGCCCCGCGGCGTCCCGGCGGCGGACGGTGCGCACCGCCTGCTACGATCCCCCGATGAGCGACGACGACGCCTCTCCCGGCCCGCGCGCGCGGATCGCCGCGCTGTACGTCTACCCGATCAAGTCCTGCGCGGGGATCGCGCTCGACACGATGCGCTTCGACGCGCTCGGCCCGCTGGACGACCGGCGCTGGATGCTGGTCGACGACGCCGGCGCGTTCCTCACGCAGCGCGAGCTGCCGACGCTCGCGCTGGTGCGGCCGGCGCGCGTCGGAGACGGGCTGAAGGTGCTCGCGCCCGGCATGCCGGCGCTGCAGGTCGCGGGCCGCGGCGGCGAGCGCCGCGCGACCGAGGTCTGGGACGACCGCTGCGCGGGCTTCGACGAGGGCCTCGAGGCGCGGGCCTGGTTCAGCGAATACCTCGGCCGACCGGTGCGGCTGCTGCGCTTCGACGGGACCGCGCCACGTGCCGCCAGCCGCAACTGGGTCGGCGACGCGGCGGGCCGTCCCGGCGCGCTGACGCGCTTCTCCGACGGCTACCCGCTGCTCGTCGTCTCGCGCGCGTCGGTCGCCGCGCTGAACGCGCGACTCGCCGCGCACGGCATCGGCGAGGTCCCGGTGCGGCGCTTCCGGCCCAACGTCGTGCTCGACGACCTCGACGCGTTCGAGGAGGACACGCTCGAGACGCTCGCGGCGGGCGGGCCAGAGGCGCCGGTGCTGCGGATCGTCAAGCCGTGCACCCGCTGCGCGATCACCGAGGTCGACCCCGCCACCGGACGCCACGCCGCCGGCGTGCTGCAGGTGCTCGCGACCTTCCGGGCCGACCCGAAGCTCGGCGGTGCGCCGACCTTCGGCCAGAACGCGATCGTCGCCGCCGGGCTCGGCGGCCGGCTGCGGGTCGGCGAGGTGCTCGAGGGGGCGTACCGCTGGTGAGGCACCTGTCCCGCCACCTGCTGGTCGGCGCGCTCACCGCCGCGCCGCTGCTGGTCACCTGGTTCGTCTTCGACCTGCTGCTCGGCTGGCTGTCGCGCCTCGGCGCGCCCGGGCTCGCCGCGCTCGCGGCGACGCTGCGTCCCGCGTCGCCGGATCTCGCCCGCTGGCTGCTCGAGGGGTGGCTGACCTCGCTCGTCGCCGCGCTGCTCGCGCTGACCCTGCTCGCCGCGCTCGGCTGGTTCGCGAGCCGCGTGATCGGGCGCCGGATCCTCGACGCGCTCGAGTCGCTGGTCCAGCGGATCCCGCTGGTCGCGGCGATCTACGGCGGCACCAAGCGCTTCCTCACCGTGGTCAAGGACCGGCCGGCCGAGACGCAGCGGGTGGTGCTGATCCCGTTCCCCAACCGGCGGATGAAGACCATCGGGTTCGTCACCAAGGTGCTGGAGGACGAGGTCACCGGCGAGAAGGTCGCGGCGGTCTACGTGCCCACCGCGCCGAATCCCACCTCGGGCTACATCGAGCTCGTGCCGCTCGCCGACGTCACGCCGACCGACTGGACGATGGACGAGGCGATGGGCTTCGTCGTGTCGGGCGGCACCACCGCGCCGGCCCGCTTCCGCTTCAGGGCGGACGGCGAGGCGCCGCCGGATCCGGCCGACCGGGACTGAGGCGCGCGCCGGCGCGCCGACCGGAGTCGTCGGGCGTTGACCGTCGTCAAGCCGCCGGGCGCGCCGGGTCGCGGGCCCGGCGGTATCCTCGGCGGCGATGGCCTCCCGCGAACCAGGGCCCCCGCGTCCGTGGCACGCGCTCGGCGCCGACGACGTCGCCGCGCTGCTGCGCACCGACGCGGCGGGCGGGCTGGGTGCCGCCGACGTCGCGCGGCGCCTCGCCGACCACGGGCCGAACGTGCTGCCCGAGCCGCCGCCGCGGCCGGCCTGGATCGCGGTCGCCCGGCAGTTCCGCAGCCCGCTCGTCTACCTGCTCGGCGTGGCGGCGGCGATCGCGGTCGCGCTCGGCCACTGGAGCGACGCGGCGGTGATCGCCGCGGTCGTGGTCGCGAACGCCGCGATCGGCGCGCTGCAGGAGGGGCGCGCCGAGCGTTCGATGGCCGCGCTGCGGCGGCTCTCGGCGCTGCGCGTGCGCGTGCAGCGCGACGGTGCCGAGCGCGTCGTCGAGGCGCGCGAGCTGGTGCCCGGCGACGTGCTGCTGCTCGCGGCGGGCGACGCGATCGCGGCCGACGCGCGCGTCGTCGAGGCGGCGAGCCTGCAGGCCGCCGAGGCCGCGCTGACCGGCGAGTCGGTGCCGGTCGCGAAGTCGCCCCGTGCGCTGCCCGAGGCGACCTCGCTCGCCGACCGCCATGCGATGGTGTATTCGGGCACGCACGTCGCGGCCGGCCGCGGCCGCGCGATCGTGGTCGCGACCGGGTCGCGCACCGAGGTCGGCGGGATCGCGCGGCTGACCGAGCGCGCCGAGGAGCCGCGCACGCCGCTCGAGCGTCGCCTTGACGCGTTCGGCCGGGCGCTCGCGTGGGCCGCGCTCGGGCTGTTCGGCGCCGTGCTGGCGCTCGGGACCGCGCGGGGCCTGCCGTTCGGCGAACTGCTGATGGTCGCGATCAGCCAGATGGTGTCGGTCGTGCCCGAGGGACTGCCGGTCGCCACGACGATCGCGCTCGCGGTCGGCATGCAGCGGATGGCCGCGCGCGGCGCGATCGTGCGGCGGCTGGCGGCGGTCGAGACGCTCGGCTCGACGACGGTCATCTGCAGCGACAAGACCGGCACGCTGACCCGCAACGAGATGACCGCGGTCGCCGCGTGGCTGCCGCCGGCCGACGGCGCGCCCGCGCGCCTGCTGTCGGTCGAGGGCGTCGGCTGGGCGCCCGCGGGCCGGCTGCTGGAGGCGGGGGCGCCGGTCGACGCGGGCGCGCCGGCGCTGCGCGCGCTGCTCGAGGCGGGCGCGCTGTGCAACGACGCGGCGCTGGTCCCGCCGGCCGGCGAGCGGGCGGCGTGGACCGTCGTCGGCGATCCGACCGAGGCCGCGCTGCTGGTGCTGGCGGCCAAGGCGGGCCTGGACCCCGACGCGCTGCGGGCCGCCGCGCCCAGGGCGGCGGAACTGCCGTTCGACGCCGACACGAAGCTGATGGCGACCGGCCACCGGCGCGCCGACGGCGGCTGGTCGGTCGCGATCAAGGGCGCGCCGGAGGCCGTGCTGGGGCTGGTGGGCGCGGCCGCCGGGTCGGGGGACGTCCACGCCGCCCGCGCCGCGTCCGACGCGCTGGCCGGGCAGGCGCTCCGCGTGCTCGCCTTCGCGCGTGCCGAGCTCGACGCGTTCGATCCCGGGGCGGGCGTCGAGGCGCTGGCCGGCCGCGCGCGGCTGCTCGGGCTCGTCGGACAGATCGATCCGCCGCGGGAGGAGGCGAAGGCCGCGGTCGCGCGCGCCGTCGCCGCGGGCATCCGGCCGGTGATGGTCACCGGCGACCACGTCCGCACGGGCCTGGCGATCGCGCGCGAGCTCGGCATCGCCCGCGACGGGTCGCGGGCGGTGGACGGCGCCGAGCTCGAGCGGATGGACGACGCCGAGCTGCGCGACGCGCTCGACGCGATCGCCGTGTTCGCGCGCGTGCAGCCGGCGCAGAAGCTGCGCATCGTCGAGGCGCTGCAGGCCCGTGGCGACGTCGTCGCGATGACCGGCGACGGCGTCAACGACGCGCCGGCCCTCGCGCGCGCCGACGTCGGCGTCGCGATGGGCATCACCGGCACCGAGGTCGCGAAGGGGGCGGCGCGGATCGTCGTCACCGACGACGACTTCGCGACGATCGTCGCCGCGGTCGAGCAGGGGCGGGTCGTCTACGCGAACCTGAAGAAGGTGATCCTGTACCTGTTCGCGACCTCGATCGACGAGGTCTGCCTGCTGCTGCTCGCGCTCGCGGCCGGCTGGCCGCTGCCGCTGCTCGCCGTGCAGATCCTGTGGATCAACATCGTGACCGAAGGCACGGTGACGGTGAACCTGGTGATGGACCCGCCCGAGGGCGACGAGATGCGCGGCCCGCCCTCGCCCCGCGACGACCGGCTCCTCGACGCGGCGATGCTGCGCCGGCTCGCGGTGATGGTGCCGGCGGCGGTCGCGGTCACCGCCGGGTGGTTCGCGTGGCGCACCGCGACCGGCGCGCCGATCGAGCTGGTGCGCACCGAGACCTTCACGCTGCTCGCGTTCACCCAGTGGTTCAACGTGCTCAACTGCCGCTCGGCGACGCGCTCGGCGCTCGGCGGCTCGCTGCTGCGCAACCGCTGGCTGCTCGCGGGCCTCGCCGCGTCCTTCCTGCTGCAGGCCGCGGTGCTGTACGCGCCGCCGCTCAACGCGCTGTTCCACACGGTGCCGCTGCCGGCCGGCACGCTGGCCGCGCTGCTCGCGCTCGGCAGCGTGGTGCTGTGGGTCGAGGAAGCGCGCAAGGTCATCGCGCGGCGAGGGAGCGCCCGGTGAGCGTGACGGTCCTGGTCGCGCTCGTGGCGGCCTGCGCGGCCACGATCGCGGTCGCCGGGTACGTGCTGAGCGCGACGGGGGATCGGCTCGCGGACGCGCACGGCTGGGGACGCGGCTGGGTCGGGCTCGCGCTCCTCGCCACGGTCACCTCGCTTCCGGAGCTGGCCGCGGGCGTGAGCGCGGTCGCCGTGGTCGGTGCACCGAACCTCGCGATCGGCAACGCGCTCGGGGCCTGCACGTTCAACCTGGCGTTCCTCGTCGTGGTCGACGCGCTGCAGCGCAGGCAGCCCATCTACGCGGAGGCGAGCGGAACGCATCTGCTCACCGCGGGCTTCGGCGTGGTGATGCTCGGATTCGTCGCCACCGGGCTGCTCGCGGGCGGACGGGCCCCGTCGACCTGGAACGTGGGCCTGTACAGCCCGGTGCTGCTCGGGCTCTACTTGGTCGCGCTGCGCGGCGTGCATGCTCACGAGCGTGCGTCCCGCGGGATGCCGGGGTGCCCGGTCGAGGTGACGCGGTCGGATGTCCGCGGCCTGTGGCGCCGATTCGGCGGCACGGCCGCGGCGGTGCTGGTCGCGGGCGCGACTCTTCCCGAATTCGCCGATCGCCTCGCGGCTGCGCTCGGCGTGTCCCGCAGCGCAGCGGGCACCCTGCTGATGGCCGCGGTCACGACGCTGCCCGAGGCGGCGGTCACGCTCTCGGCGCTGCGCATCGGCGCGCTCGACATGGCGATCGGCAACCTGCTCGGCAGCAACCTGTTCAATCTCGCGATCCTCGCGATCGACGACCTGTTCTACCGGCCCGGACCGCTTCTCGCGGAGGCGTCCTCCGTCCACGTGGGCACCGCGACCGCGGCGTCGGTGATGTCGGGGATGGTGATCGTCGGCCTGGTCATGCGGCCGAGGGGCCGGGTGCTGCGGGTCGTCAGCTGGACCAGCGTCGGGCTCGCGGCGGCCTACCTGATGAATGCGGTGATCGTCGGGCTGTGGGGGGGCTGAGCGAGGCGGCGCACGCGGCGCGAGCGCCCCGACCGACGGGCTCGAACGCCGTCCGCGATGCGTCCGGTGCGGCGGTGACCTACACGCCCGGCCGCCCGCGCGCCGTACGTTACGTCGGACCGGCCGCGGGGCCGTCGACGAACGCCCGGGACGAGCCCGGTCCGCCACTGTTCGTGCCGATGATGCCGGCCAAGGAGTGCGATGACGAACCGGCTTCGGTGCGCGATCGCGAGGCGGGTCCGGTCGTGGTCGTCGCTCGGCGGTCGGCTGCTGGGCACGGCGGTGCTCCTCGCCGCATCGGTCGTCGTTCAAGCCCGTGCCGACGTCGACGCCCGCGGCGGACCCGCGCCCGTCACGCGCGAGGCGATCGTGCTGACGCTGCACGGTGCGATCGGACCGGTGACCGCGCGACTCGTCGAGCGCACGCTGCGCGACGCCCGGACGCGCGGTGCCGCGCTCGTCGTGCTCAAACTCGACACGCCGGGCGGGCTCGACGCCGCGACGAGGGTGATCGTCCAGGCGATCCTCGCGTCGGACGTGCCGGTGGCGACGTGGGTCGGTCCGCAGGGGGCCCGTGCCGCCAGCGCCGGCACCTTCGTGCTGCTCGCGAGCCACGTCGCCGCGATGGCGCCGGCGACGACCGTGGGCGCGGCGACGCCGGTCGCGCTCGGCGGGCGGGGCGCCCCGGGGCGCCCGGCGGACGGTCCGGGCGCCGGCGCCGGGAACGATCGGGCCCGCGACGCGGACGGCGATGCCGGCACCCGCGGTGCGCCGCGGGATGCGATGACCCACAAGCAGGTCAACGATGCGGCCGCGTTCGTGCGCGGGCTCGCGGCGCGCCACGAGCGCAACGCCGACTGGGCCGAGCGCGCGGTCCGCGAGGCGGCGACGCTGACGGCGCGGGACGCCGTCGCGCAGCGCGTCGCCGATCTCGTCGTCGACGACGTCCCCGAGCTGCTCGAGCGCATCGACGGGCGGACCGTGCGGGCCGCCGCGGGACCGGTGACGCTGTCGACGCGCGGCCTCGGGCTCGTCGAGCGTGCACCCTCCGCGGGGGACCGGCTGCTGGCCGCCATCGCGAACCCGAGCGTCGCGCTGCTGCTGATGACGATCGGCGTCTACGGGCTGCTGTTCGAGTTCGCGTCCCCGGGCTTCGGACTGGGCGGGACGGTCGGAGCGATCGCGCTGTTGCTCGGCCTGTTCGCGCTGCAGATGCTGCCGTTCGAGGGGGCCGGGCTCGCGCTGCTCGCGCTCGGCGCGGCGCTGCTCGTCGCCGAGGTGCTGTCGCCGACGTTCGGCGTGCTCGGGCTCGGCGGCGCGATCGCGCTCGGGGCCGGCGCGCTGATGCTCTTCGACCGGGACGTGCCGGCGCTGGCCGTCCCGTGGCCGCTGGCGGCGGCGCTGGCGGTCGGCGCGCTCGTCGCCGCGATCGGCACGGCCGCGATGGCGCTGCGGGTGCGCGGGCGGCCGTCCGTCGACGGGGCGGGTGATCTGGTGGGTGCGACCGGCGAGGTGGTGTCGGTCGACGAGGACGCAACGTGGGCGCAGGTGCGCGGCCAGCACTGGCGCGTCGCGGCGTCGGCACCGCTGGCGGCGGGTCAGCGCGTGCGGGTCACCGGGGCGCGGGGGCTGGTGCTCGACGTGAGCGCCGAGCCCGACCTCGCCGCCCCTGCGCAGGAGGCGTGATGATCTTCGATCTTCCGTTCGGGTTCGGGGTGACGGGCGTGCTGGTGATCCTGGTCCTGGTGGCACTGGTCGGCTCGGTCCGGGTCCTGCGCGAGTACCAGCGCGGCGTGGTGTTCCAGCTCGGCCGGTTCTGGCGGGTCAAGGGGCCGGGGCTCGTGATCGTCGTGCCCGGCCTGCAGCAGATGGTGCGGGTCGACCTGCGGATCGTCACGCTCGACGTGCCGACGCAGGACGTGATCTCGCGGGACAACGTGTCGGTGCAGGTCAACGCGGTCGTGTTCTTCCGAGTCGTCGATCCCGCGAAGGCGATCATCCAGGTCGCCGACTTCCTCGAGGCGACCGCCCAGCTCGCGCAGACGACGCTGCGGGTCGTCGCCGGCAAGCACGAGCTCGACGAGATGCTCGCCGAGCGGGAGCAGATGAACCTCGACGTGCAGCGGATTCTCGACGCACAGACCGACGCGTGGGGCATCAAGGTCACGAACGTCGAGATCAAGCACGTGGACCTGAACGAGACGATGGTCCGCGCGATCGCGCGCCAGGCCGAGGCCGAGCGAGAGCGGCGCGCGAAGGTGATCCACGCGGAAGGGGAGCGGCAGGCGGCGGCGACGCTGCTGGAGG
>ENA-UOYA01001007-UOYA01001007.1-activated-sludge-metagenome-genome-assembly--contig:-NODE-1007-length-32536-cov-42.276531_pt1 | contig 32536 bp, 21 predicted proteins | sample MGYA00238163_ERZ764804 | MGnify/ENA primary metagenome ERZ764804 (study PRJEB28919, sample SAMN05720223) | activated sludge metagenome | isolation source: Anaerobic digester | place: Hong Kong... | reverse complement strand
AGCGCGCCCTGACCTATTGCGACTGGGCGGTCGCCAAGGGCTTGCTGGCTATCCGCTCGCACGTGGACACCAGTGACCCAAGCCTGCTCGCGGTCGAAGCCTTGCTTGAAGTCAAGCGCCGCGTGGCGCCCTACCTCGATCTGCAACTCGTGGCCTTTCCACAAGACGGCGTGCTGCGTACCAAGGGTGGCGTCGACAACCTGAAGCGCGCGCTCGACTTGGGCGTGGACGTGGTTGGCGGTATTCCGCACTTCGAGCGGACCATGGCCGATGGCGCGGCGAGCGTCAAGCTGCTGTGCGAGATCGCAGCAGAGCGCGGCAAACTGGTCGACATGCACTGCGACGAAAGCGACGACCCGCTGTCACGCCACATCGAGACGCTGGCGTTCGAGACGCAGCGCCTGGGCCTGCATGGCCGCGTGACCGGATCACACTGCACGTCGATGCATTCGATGGACAACTACTACGTCAGCAAACTACTGCCGCTGATCGCCGAAAGTCAGGTGAGCGTGGTCGCCAACCCGCTCATCAACATCACACTGCAGGGCCGCCACGACACTTACCCCAAGCGCCGCGGCATGACGCGCGTGCCCGAACTCATGAACGCGGGTGTGAACGTCGCCTTCGGCCACGACTGCGTGATGGACCCGTGGTACAGCCTCGGCTCTGGCGACATGCTCGAAGTCGCCCACATGGGCCTGCACGTCGCGCAGATGACAAGTCAGAGTGCAATGCGGCAATGCTTCGAGGCGGTCACCACCAATGCTGCGAAAGTCATGCACCTGCAAGGCTACGGCTTGGACGCGGGCTGTGACGCTAGCTTTGTGCTGCTGCAGGCGCGGGACGCGATTGAGGCGATTCGATTGCGGGCTAATCGCTTGAAGGTGTTTCGGCGGGGCATTATCGTCGCAGAGTCAATGCCGATCGTGACCAGACTGGCGGTGGTTGACCGACCGTTGCAAGTCGCCTGGATGCCGCGCTAAGAATCTATGCGTGTAGTGGATGCGCATGGATGCGCAACACGTCTCGAATCAACGTCATTCGCTCGCGTTAGGCAACTTTTGCTGTATTGTGAAGGGTATGCGCCAATCTTCGCACCGTTGAGGCGGTTACCTACGAGGGCAAGCAATGCATCCAGTATTTTTCTCCGTTAGCGGAGCGGAAACCTCGCTCGCTAGCAAGGTGTGGGAAAAGTTTCCGTCAAACGACATCTATTTGTACTCGCGATCAAAGGATTCGGGTGAGTGGATGTGGGATGACATCGAACGCGAGCTTTCGAGCGCAAATGGCATCGTCATCTTTTGGTCCAAGGCCTATTTGGCCAACGAAGGTACGAGAAAAGAACTTCTGCGGGCGAAGCATTTGTTCGGGCAATACGCACAATTGCGCCACGCCCTGATTGTTCGCCTGGACGACACTCCAATTCACGCGTCGCCTTCATCTAGCCCAGCCGACGCAGAAACGTACTCGGCGCTACAGTCATTTACTTCCGCTACGTGGTACTCACAAGCCGGCGGTGACACGGACGAAATTACGGATTTGGTTGATCGCCTTCTGCTTCGCGTTCACGGAAGTGAGTCGCGCCCTCCGCTGTTGCGCAGGCCGCATCTTCTTGACTCTTTGAAACGCGCAACACGCGCGCCATCGGGCAAGATAACGCCAGTAGTTTGGGTAGAGGGCCTGAATGGCAACGGACGAAGGTACCTCATTCGGGAGTCGCATCGAGAATATTCGCCAGACGCGATACCCATTGAAATCAGCTTCTCAGAAACTAATCTGCCAAAACAGCTTGCGCTGCGCATTGCAAGTGAGGCCTTGCAGTATGACGAAGCAAGTTTAAGCAGGTTGAACGACGACCCTGCCTTGAACACTTACGCGGGGATCGGCCCTTTGGTCGACGAGTGCGATCGACGCAATAAGTATTTGGTTCTCGTGCAGACCTCGCTCCCTACAGTAACGGCTCAGACAATCCCTGAATGGCTACTCGACTCGCTGGCATGTATTCGACCTGTTCGACGGCCGAAGGTATATGTTGTTAGTAGCGTCAGCTGCCCTCCGAAGCTTCTTGCAGAGCACCCTGACACCATTTCTCGCGTGCGTGTGCCTTGGTTGACGGATGACGAACTGTCAACATTTACCGATCAGTTGATCAATCATTTCGACAGCGAAAGGGCAGGCCGGTGGACGAACGATTTGAGGCAGACCGTTGCAGAAGCTTCTGGCGGCACTGCAAAGCTGCTCGTAGACATGGTACGCGGTGCGGCGCGTCTAGATTCTTTGCGAGATCTAGAGAAATGGGCCGGCTTAAAGGCAGAGCAGTTTTCTGAGCGCTTAAGCAGCTTCATCTCATGGTCATTGAGCCAACTACCACCTGACGGTACCGAACTGCAAATTCTTCGTCTCATGCGGGATATTTCACCGGTCAGCCATCAAGTATTGATCGAACTGGTTGGCGGCCCAGTCAACTCTTCGCTGACGAAGCTCTTGGAGCTTGGCGTTATTGAGTGTCTTGACGAGGATGTATTCCAAATGTCCCCACTTCTCCGAAGGCGGATTAATCGAAGTCTAAATGCCTTTAGCGAAAGCGCCGAGAAGAAGGTTATCGAGGCTCTCAGAAGTTTTGCTGCCAGGAAGCGATCCTATTCGTCGAGTTCATCTCATATTTATCTCGACATTGAGGCCGCCGTAATTAGTGGCGTGCGGATTAACGGTCGACCACCCGAAGCTGTTGCGAAGTACGTATCCGCGGCGCAATACTTCGAGGTCGGATTGCGTCTCTACGACATAGGAAAGCGACGAGACGCGTTCCCGTTGCTTAAAAGAGCGTTTGAACATAGAAACGAATTTGGTGTCACAACGAGGAATGAAGTTACTCGCTACTTCGGCCTTGCCGCAGTTCGACTACACAAAGACGAAGCCGTAGCACAAGCCATTGAAGCGCTCCGAGGCAATAAGCAAGGTGAAGGTCTAGTCCACTATTTGGAGGGCTTTCGTGCAGAGTTGGACAGACAGTACGGAGACGCGATTAGCCACTTCAAACGGGCTTATGAACTGGCCATCGAGGAAAAGAGCGTGCAGCGGCAGGAACACTGCTCGCGCGCCTTAATTTCTGTTATTCGCAAGTCGAAGCAGCCCAACTACAAGTGGGCAGTTCAGCTAGCAGAAACGGCTGCGCAACGATCCAAAACTTGGTTTGCAGCACTTTCACTCGCGCAAGCATGTCTGGATAGGATGTACAGGGATGCCTCGATCACTCCTTCGGAAAGGGACGAACTCCATCGGCTACTTTCGGATGCACTGGGAAGACTTGAGCGCGACCCAACCGGCGGCAACCCGCTTCTTTCTGTCGATGCGTATCGGCTGGAACTCGAAGGCGACTATGACGGCGCTGAAATGATCGCGGCGAAACTTGCCGAAGGACGCAAGTTGGAGGATCTATTTAGGCTGTGGCGGTTGCAGTTGCATGGGGATGATCCGATCAAGCTACGGGCGATGGCAAACGCAGCTGCGGCCCAACTTCGCGTTGTAGGGAGTCGCGCACGCGACGAGTTGCTAGCCCCTACTCTCTCTTTCGCAGTTAGGGCTCTTCTCAAGCTCGGCGAAAAGCGTAGCGCCCAGCAGTTGTTGGATCAGTACAAGAGAGATTTGACTGAGAAGCAACTCTGGGGAATGGTGCAGGTGATGAAAGGTGAAAAGCATCACGACCTAGATTACTTTGACCTCGCCGCGTGATTAGCTTGCGGTGAGGAGAAGTGAATGACCAATCCGCCCTGTTCGTCGTTCTCGGAAAGTAGCGGCGATTTACGCTCGTCGATAGCCACCTCGACTTTGTACGCGCCCGCGGCGTAAACTCCTTGGCGCAACGCAAGGAGCCCCCATGACCGCCCGCCCAGACACCCACCCCTTCAATTCCGACCAATCCGCCGCCCTGCTCCGCCGTGCGAGCAGGCAGTGGGACGCGGACGTTGTTCCGCAGCTGATTGAGTACGTGAAACTGCCGGCGAAGTCGCCTTCGTTTGAGGCGGAGTGGAAGCGTGCGGGGCAGATTCAGCGTGCGATTGAGCAGGCGCAGAAGTTTGTGGCGGCGCAGCCGGTGAAGAACATGACGCTGGAAGTGATCACGCTTGAAGGGCGTACGCCGGTACTGTTCTTCGACATTCCGGGCACCGGGGCCAAGGCGACCGGCAAGACGGTGCTGCTCTATGGTCACCTCGACAAGCAGCCGGAGATGACGGGCTGGCGCGATGACTCGGGGCCGTGGACGCCGCTGCTTGAGGATGGCAAGCTCTATGGCCGTGGCAGTGCCGACGATGGCTACGCCGTGTTCGCGGCGATGGCGGCGGTGCTGGCGCTGGACGCCGAAAACATTTCGCGCCCGCGCTGCGTGGGCCTGATCGAGACCTGTGAGGAATCCGGCTCATACGATCTGCCGCCCTATCTCGACGCGCTGGCGGCGCGCATGGGCGATGTCGGCCTCGTTGTCGCGCTTGACTCGGGCGCCGGCAGCTATGACGAACTGTGGGCGACGACCTCGCTGCGTGGCCTGGTCAACGGCACGATGACCGTGCGCATGCTGACCGAAGGCGTGCACTCGGGCGACGCCGGCGGCGCCGTGCCGTCCACCTTCCGCATTGCGCGGCAGTTGCTTGACCGCATTGACGATTCGGCGACCGGCCTGACCAAATCCCCCGTGTTCAGCGCGCCCATCCCCGAGGAGCGCGTGACACAGGCGGCGCAGGCGGCCGCGATTCTCGGCGACGTCGTGTGGAAGCGCTTCCCGTGGCAAAGCTGCGGCGGCGGGCATGAGTTCACGCTGCCAACCACCAAAGACCCGGTGGAGCTGATCCTCAATCGCACCTGGCGCTCGGCGCTCTCGATCACCGGCGCCGACGGACTGCCTTCGACCAAGAGCGCGGGCAACGTGCTGCGCCCCTACACCGCGCTGAAGCTCTCGCTGCGCATTCCGCCCACGGTCGACGGCGCCGAGGCAGCAGCGGAGGTGAAGCGACTGGTGGAGAAGAACACGCCGTACAACGCGGTGGTGGATTTCTCAGCGGACAGTGCCGCCACCGGCTGGAACGCGCCGGCCTTCGCGCCGTGGCTCACGGTCGCGCTCGACGCGGCGTCGATGCACTACTTTGGCAAGCCGTCCGCCTACATGGGCGAAGGCGGCACCATCCCGTTCATGGGCATGCTCGGCGCCAAGTTCCCCGATGCCCAGATGCTCGTGACCGGTGTGCTCGGCCCGAAGTCGAACGCGCACGGGCCGAATGAGTTCTTGCATATTGAGTACGCCAAGAAGGTGACGGCGGCGACGGCACTGGTGATTTCGGCGCTGTAGTCAGCAACGTCGTGCTGCCAGTTCGTAGCAAGTCGTAGCCGCGATGGAGCGCAGCGGAATCGAGGCACTTTCTGTCGAGCTACGGGTGCCCTCGATTTCACTTCGTTGCATCGAGGCTACGGGTCGGTCACACGTCGGTGCCGACCTAAAGATCTGATCGAGCTGACGCGCCACCGCCATGACCCTGCAAGCCCTCTACTGCGACGCCTGTGGCAGCCGCGATTTGGTGCGTGTTGACGATGAACGTTATCGTTGCTCGCATTGCGGCGCGTCGGTACTCGTTGCCACTGAACAACGCACTTCTCCGGTTGCCCATGCAGCGCCACCTTCCCTTCGCGGTCCGCTGTTTGGCGTGGCGGGGTTGCTGCTGGCGGCGGTCTTCGCTGTCGTTCTCTGGCAGGTCAGCGTCAGTCCGAGAGCACCACGCAACGAGGTGATCGACGCGTCCACCGTTGAACTCTCGCCCGCCACGCCGGTGCAGGCATTACAGGGCGAGAAGGCGCGCGACAAGCTGCTGGTGCTGGCGACCAACCGTGGCACGCGTACGGTCGTCGCGCCGCACGTTGCCGCGAACTTTTTCGACAGCACCACCAAGCTGGAGAGCCGTAGTGCTTACGCCCAGACCAGCGTGCTGCGGCCCGGCGAATCGGCGGCGGTGCTGATTGAGGTGCCGCCGATGATCGCCGGTCGGCCGGGCAAGGCGCAGCGATATGAGATCGCGCTTGCGTCACCGCTGCGAGCGGTTGCGACGACGGACGGACCAGTGCTGAAGTTCAGCGACGCACGCCTGGTGGAACGTGACATGCACTTCAAACTGGCAGCTCGTGTTCAGGCACCGTCGGTTCGGTCGCCGATGCAAAGCTGCCGTGCCAGCATCGTGCTGTTTGACCGATACGACGGCATCGTGGCGCTGGGCGATGGCCGCTGCAACGCGCGTGACGTGGCGCCGGGCGAAAGCACGTTGATCGACGCGAGCTTTGTACGCCTCGGCACGCTACCCGTGGCGCGTTGGAGGTATCACATTGACTATGAGCTGGCCCAGCCCGCGCCATCGCCCGCACTGGCAGTCGCACCGGCGAACCGGCAGCAAATGGTCGCCGGCACTGCCGAACCACTAAGCGCACAAGCGCGTCAGGATGCACCGGCCCTGCTGCCGCCCAGTACAGCAACGAGCAAATAGCAGCCTGTTTCGCGTTGCGCTCGAACTGCTGGACCGTTAGCTGCAATTACCAGTCAACTGTGTAGACGCGCGCCAGATCAGTCCACAGCACGCGACCGGTCGCGCCTTCGCCCGTCAGCACCCAAAGGCTGGTCGCGGGTGTGCTGCCGCGGCTTAACGGCTGTGCTTTGCCCTCCGCGAGGGCATGCCGATACAGCACTACGGGCGCGCCAAACTGCCGACTCTCCGGCGCGAAGTAGTAAAGCGCGGAAGCATCAGCGCGCATCGGTGACAGCTCGTCAATCGCGTCAATCGGCAGGGTGGTGAGCTGGCCGGAGCGGATGTCGTAGTGTTTGACCGACACGCGGTTGCTTCTGACATTGCGCTCAACGAGGTAGAGTCCCGCGAACGTCGACGAACCTGCTTGCGTCGGGGTTGCCGCGTACGGCACCAAGGCGCGAATCTGCGCGGCGCTGTCGGCCGCGACGACCACGTCGGTGCTCTGACGGCTGGCAAGATCAAAGCGCACAACCGCGCTGCTCTGGCGCAACGGTGACGGCGAAGTGAGCAGCCAGACGCCGTTGGCGTCGGCGTGCAACGTATTGGCGACGAAAGGCAGCGTTGCCAGCTCGCTCACCTGCCCGCTGCCAGTATCAATGCGCAGCAATTTGCGTTCGTTGTTGTGGTTAAACGTAAACACGGTGCCGGCGTGAATTGCCATCGCGAGCGCGCCCTTGTCGCTCAACAGCTTTGTCTGCCGCGTCTGCCTGCTGGTCTGCATGATGCGCAGTCCGTTCAACCAGTAAAGCTGTGCGCCGTCGTCTACCACCGGGCCCAGATGGTTGGGCAACATCCCGGCCGAGCTACGGAACAGTGCATCGGTCGCACCGGTCGCAGTATTCAACGTCAGCAACCCACTGCTGCCCTCCTGCACGCCGCGCAGAAATGGCGCGACCAGCAAGGTCACGCCGCCACGGCCTGCGCTCACTACGCGGGGATAGTCCGTGCGGTAGAGCACAGTGCTACCGGGCCAGGCGTTTGTGGGTGGTGCCGAACCGGTACTTTGTGCCACGGCGAGCGCAAGCGGCGCCCCGAAGAGTGCGCCCAATAGCAACCGCCTCAGCGCAAGCGGCATGATCACGCGGCCCCCTCGTCCGGCGGTCGCGCGTGCACCGGAGCAGCGGCAGTAGTGGTACGTCCACCTGGCGGCGCCGGCGCCGCAGGCGGACTGCCCCTTCCCAGTCGCCACAAAGGGCGAATGGCTGCGGCGATCACACCCGCCATCAGTAACAGCAACACGGCAACAGCGACCAGCGCGCCACACAAGCCGTACACCCACGGGTCGGTCTGGTGCGATGCCGTCATGCGCAACACAAACAGCAGCGCGGCGAGAGCCCCACAGCCTGCGGCAACCACCCAGCGCAGCAACGGGGAAAGCGAGAGCGGGCGCCACCAGTGAATGATCGCCATCGTAAGCGCCGCCAGCAAACCGACACCCAGCGTGATCGCTCCGCTGAGCAGCGAGATGACAATTGCGTCCAGCCAGTTCAGCGGCGTTGCGATCGCCGTGGTAACCGTGTTGATGGCGTTGTTGAGTGTCGATTCCGTCATGTCGCGAGCCCGTACCGCGAGGTTGGCTAGTGCAGGACGCGCCAGAGCACCCGGGCGATGTTGATGGTCAGGCGGCTCACCGGCATGTCCTTGTCGTCCGACACCACGCGGTCGCCGTCGACAATGTACTCCTGCCCGTCGTCGTGACGGCCAATGCGATAGCGCGGCCAGAAGACGAGCACCGCAAGCGCAATCGACACCAGCACCAACGGCAGCGCGAGCGCGAAGCCCTTTTGCCGCTGGAAGCGCTGCAGATCCGCCTCGACAAACACCTCGTTGCGCGAAGCGGCAGCGACATCGCGATACACCACGCGGACGTCTTGGCCCGGCACCGCCTGTTCCCACTGCTCCGCCGAAAGGTATTCGGTAATCCTGGCCGTCGAGGGCGACGTCGCGAACAGTGCGGGCATGCTCACCAGCAGTGCCTTCTTGTCGTCGTGCGCGCTCTTGCCTTCGCGGGCGACCACGGTGGCTTGCACGTGTACACCGTCGCGCAACACGCGACTCGTTGACGACGCGTCGAACACCAACATGCCAAGCAACAGCAGCGCGAGCGGTACGCACAGCCAGAACAGCCGCCCGGCCAGACTGCGCCGGGCGAAGCGCCCGCCTTCGGCGTGTGCGCGTGCCGCGAGCACGACGCCACGCAAGTCCTGCCACGCCCGCTCCTGCGTGGTCGAGGCGACCGCGATCGCTTGCCAAACCAGTTTGCCGTCTGCGCCCTTGCGGGTGGTCACCCATGCCTCCTCGCCCACGGCTTCCAGCGATGTAGCGGCTTCGCCTGCCGCGAGCGCATCGTACGCAGCGGCGATGCGCGCATAGTCACCCGTCGCTGCCCCAACGGCGTTCTCGCTCGGTGCGACGTCTTTTGGGTGCTGGCGCCACTCGGCGACCGTGCCGTCCGGCGCAATGGTCGTCAGCAAGCTGCCACGCGAAGGGTGCAACCAGCCCCAGACAATCGTGCCGGCAGGCAGCTGCTCGATGGCGTCGGTGTTGAGACGACTCATGGTTGTTTGTCCGGCTGACGCGGGGCGCTGCGCCCCGGCGATGGATCGGTACCGGCAGCGGCGTCGCCCGCGATAGCCGATTTGCCAACGCGCCAGAGTGATCGCACGCCCGCGACGAGCAGGCCGATCACCAACATCAAAAGCGTTACCAGCGTGACACAGATGGCGCCCAGCCACGCACCCCACTGCGCAAGCTCGCCGTAGGCCGGCCCGTTGACAACGACCAGCCAGCCACCGCACACCGCGCACGTCACCGCACCCAGCGTCCACCGTTGCAGCGGCGTCACTGGCAAACGTGACAGCTTGCTGAGCAGCCACAGCACAAACACTGCGGCAAGCCCCGCGGCAAACGCCAGCCCAGCGTAACGTACGGACAGCACAAGCAGATTGAGCAGCAGCATCGACGGCGCTCAGGGTTTGCGTTCGCCGGACGATGGCGCGGTGAACAGGTAGAGGGCATCGTACTCGAGCAACCAGTTTCCGTTCACCAGGCGAAACGCGCCGCCGCCGCCACGACTGCGCGCGAGGCCGGTGTCTTTGGTCAACACCTCGACTGGCATGGTCGCGCCCGGCAGGCCGGTGAGGCGCAGACGGTAATCAAAGCGGTCCACGCACCCCACCTGCCACGAGCAGTTCCACGGTGTCGTGCGTGTCGACTTCAACACCTGAATGGACGCCGTGCCGTCGCGCACCGCGTCACCTTCACGTCGCAAGTCGCCCTGCGTTGCCGACATCGGCGTCACACCCGCTGCGTCAGCGCGCCGTGACCAGCGGACGGCGAACTTCCGCGCTCGCCCCTCCAGATCGCAGTACCAGAGCTTGCCGTCGGCGTTGATGCGGACATAGTAAGAAGTCAGCATCGGCCGCTCGACCTGAATGCCGACCATATCGGCCGTCGCCGACGCGAATCGCTCCATCATCGCGAGGTAGCGTTCCTCGACTCGGCGGGCAACGGTTTCGGCAGACGTCTGCGCCCAGCGTCGCCGGGCATCAACGATGGGCGCCGGCAGCGATTTCAGATCGTCGGATTCAACGTCCGCTTCGCGCACGCCGTGCGTCTTCGCCAGCCGCGAAAGCTCGGCAGTGCGCTCGCTGCGAACCTGCGCCTCCGCCTCGGCAGCGTGCGTTTCGCGGCCAGGGTAGGCGTGCTTGCGGCACTGTGGCGTCTGCTCGGTGCGCAGCGTCGCCACGTCGACAAAATAGAAATAGTTGCTGTCGTCGATCAACAGCTCGCCACGGTCGGTGAAGTACATGTCCGGTTGCGTGGGGTCGTAACCCGCGCGCAACCGCCGCTCACGCAACGTATTGCCGTTCGCGTCCAGCACGCGCAACTGCCAGGTAACCGGCGCGCCAGGCGCCGCAATCCGCTCAAACAACACCACGCTCTGCCGATCGGGCGCGATGGCGTAGCGGGCGATGCGGCCGTGGTCAGTGGGGGCCACACGAGTCGCGATGGTCACGCCCGCAAGGGACTTGGGGAACACCGGATTGTCGGCCGCGAACGCAGCACTGACAGCTGCCACGAGCGCCATCAACCACCCCGCCCGCGCCACCAGGGCTCTGGTCATGGTGTCACGTTGAACTTGTGCTCGCCGACGACGCGCGAACCATCGAGCAGCTGCATGGTGTAGCCACCTGCCGGCCAGTCGCGTGGCAGCGTGACAAACGACGTCAGGCGGTTGAACACAGCCGAATCTTTGGCAATGGTGTTGTCGCCGCGCATCACCTCCTGCCCTGCCTGCGTGCGCAGCAGCCATGTCACTCGGGTGCCGCGTGGCACGTAGCCCGAGGTCTGTGCCTCAAAATGCAGCGTGCGCTGTTTGCTGCTGAAGGCCGTCAACTTGCGCTCCGTCGGGTTGCCCTTGCTGTCGTCGGCATAGAGAAACCAGCGCTCGACGGTCTGCTTCGACCACTCCGGCGACACGATGTACTCGCGGCTGCCGATGGGCTTGTCGTTCATCAGCACCTCAACGGCATAGCGGCCAAGCGGCCAGTCGCGCGGCAGCGAAAGCTGCGCCGTGATGGTGTTGGCGATCAGCGAGTTGCCCAGTTCGCCAGTCTTGAAGATTTCCACATTGTTGCCGGACGCGGTCTCGACACCGACAAACCGGGCCTGAAAGCGATTCTTGCCAACCTCCAGCTTGCGCAGCTTGATGGCAAAGTGCTGCTTGCGATCCTGCGTCGTGAACTGCGGCACCGTCGCGCCCGGCTTGCCGGCGTCGTCGCGCATCAGACTGACCGATTCGATGCGGTCATCGGCAAACGCCGACATCGGCGCCAGCGCTGCGATCGTGACCGCTACCGATACTGTCACCGCAACAATGACAGCAGACCAAGGCTTCACCCAACGGTTCATGACTTCCCCTCCAACCCTAAAGAGCACGCGTTTCGATAGCAGTGTTTTAGGTGAGCTCGCTGACCGGTTGCGTTTTTTACCTATCAAGTCGCCGGGCGAGCAAGCCTTCGGACAAGCCCTCGCGACGGGGAAAGCATAGCTACGCTGACGCGCTGACTATTCGCAGTTCACCATCCAGCTCACACCAAAGCGATCAACCAGCATGCCAAAGCGCTTGGCCCAGAACGTGGCAGCGAACGGCATCGTCACCTGCCCGCCTTCGCCCAAGGCCTTGAACACGGCCTCCCCCCTGGCAACGTCACTGTATGCCACCGACAACGAAAACCCACAGAAGCCCGTCGGCCCCGGCATATTCGGCGGACGGTCGCAGGCCATCATCTTCTGGCCGTCGAACGTGTAGGTGGCGTGCATGATCTTGTCGTGCCACTCGGTGTCAAACTCGCCCGCCATCGGCGAATCGCCAAAACGCATCATGAAGCTGACTTCGCCGCCAAGCACCGACTGATAGAAGTGAAGCGCCGCTTCGCAATTGCCGTCGGTGTAGGCGAGATAGGGCTGGATGGCCATCTTGTACTCCTATGCAATGTTGGTGCAGCGATTGTGGCATGCACCAGCATCCGGTGTGAACAAGAACCAAAGCAGACAGATGGTCCGTTGTGGTCAGCCAAAGCGAAAGTTGTCGCGATACCGCAATTTTCAGCGTTTCGCGTTGTATGCTTTTCTGTTGTCTCAATAGAGAATGCCTGAAAGGGAATCATGAACCGTGGGGAAGTGAATCGGGAACACTGGTTGACCCGATGCCGTAGCGCGCTGGTATGGGCGCTTTCGCTGGCGCTTGCTGCGTCGGCCGGGGCCGTCAATCTCGGCAATTCCGCGCCGCAATCCAGCGGCAGTTTTGTAGCGCCAGACGCCGTGAGCTACCGCAGCAGCGCCGGCAAACACAAGGTGCTGGTACCGACTGACAATGCCGGACGGGCAAAGAGCATCGCTGTCGGCCGCAGTCATGACTACGGCAGCTTTCAGCTGCTTGAAGTTGACCGCGCAACAGCAGACCAACTGATCGCCAGCGGCGTGGGTAGCAATGCCGATGGCCAAAATCTGATCCTGTTCAACACTGGTGCGATTGACACCACGGCGCCGGAAGTAGCCAGCCAAAGCAGCAAGGCTCTCGCGGCCGGCAAGCAATTGCACCTGGTGCAGTTCCCCGGCCCCATCACCCCCGAGTGGTATGCACGCCTCGAAGCGACGGGGGTGGATATTGTCAACGCAATTCCGAGCAACGCCTACCTCGTCTACGGCGACCCGACAACCATCAACCGTGTCGCATCGCTCGCCACCGACGGCCACGCGCAGTGGCATGGACCGTACGCCACGGCGTTCAAGCTGCAGCCGGGCGTGTCGCTCGACGCTACGCAACGCGCCAAGTCACTGGCAGCAAGGGCAGGTGCGACATTTACCGATCGCTACGAAGTGCAATTGGTGCGCGACCCCGTCACCAACAGCCTGACCGAATCGCTGCTGGGTGCAAAACCCGCAGTTTCCCGCTTCGAGATACGCAACTATGTGAATCTGGTGGTCGATATCGCACCGGAGTTGCTCGACACCATCGCCAAGCGCCCGGACGTGATCTCGATCGCACCGTACATCGAACCGCGCAAAATGGATGAACGGCAGAACATGATTCTGGCTGGCAATCTCACCGGGAATACCCCGAACGCGGGGAACTACTTCACCACGCTAGCCAATTGGGGTTTGACGCAGGCGCAGTTCACTGCTTCCGGATTCGTCGTTGACGTTACTGATGATGGTGTGGACCGCAATCCCGGCGCTGGTGACCCCGGCACCATTGCGCAGGATGCCAACAGCGGCCCGGTACCAGTCCGGCACTTCGTGCTTCGCGAAGGTGGCGTGGTGACTGGTTCGCCGCGTCTGCGCTACAAAGGCCGTTGGGGCACCGCATCGGTCACGGATTCCGGCCTCGGTGTCAGCGGGCACGGCCAGCTCAACAGCAGCATTATCGGCGGCTACGTGCCCGACAATCTGGACACTGGCAACACCCGGGTACATCGCGATGCCCAGGGCTTCCGGTACGGCCTTGGTGTTGCACCGTTTGTGCTGCTGGGCAACTCGGTGATCTTCGATCCGAACTTCACAACACCCAACATCCCCAATCTGCTCAGCGCGGCTTACCAGAACAACGCCCGCATCAGCAGCAACAGCTGGGGGGCGAACGTTGCTGGCGTCTACAACGCCAACGCTCAGACCTACGACATCCTGGTGCGCGATTCGCAGGCTGGTACCACCGGCAACCAGCAGATGCTGGTGGTGTTTTCGGCGGGGAACGCCGGTCCCAATGCAACCACTGTTGGTTCGCCCGGCTCTGGCAAGAACGTCCTGACCGTAGGCGCAGCCGAGAATGTTCGCTCGCACTCCGACAGCAACGGCGGCAACGCGGGCAACACGGCGGGCAATGACGGCTGCAATATCGCTGACACTGGCGCCGACAGCGCCAACGACATGATTTCCTTCTCATCACGCGGGCCGACCGCCGACGGTCGCGTCAAGCCCGACATCGTTGCCCCCGGAACTCACATTACCGGCATGAGCTATGTCGCGATCAGCCAGGATCCCGCCAGCCCGCTGAACGGCCTTGGCACAGCCGACGCAGCGTATCGGGCGGACGGAGCCTGTGCGATGCCCAACGCGACGACGACGGTGGCTAACCGCTTCTTCCCGGTCAATCCGGCGCAGCGCTGGTACACCACCTCGTCGGGTACCAGCCACTCTGCGCCCGCCGTGTCCGGCGCAGCTGCGTTGATCTACCAGCAATTCATCAATAACCCTGGTTACATCGGCGCCAACCGCACGCCGTCAGGCTCGGCGCCGCCCAGCCCGGCGCTGGTGAAGGCGTATCTGACCAACTCGGCCCGCTACCTCAACGGCACCGGTGCCAACGACACGTTGCCCTCCAACAATCAGGGCATGGGATCGGCAAACCTCGGCATGGCGTTTGACGGTGTACAACGCATCATCCGCGACCAGGTACCGGCGGACCGGTTCACCGCCAGCGGACAGTCACGCACCTTCTTCGCCACCGTGGTCAGCGCCACCGCTCCGCTGCGCATCACCCTCGCCTACACCGACAAGGAAGGCGCGACGACCGGCGCCAGCTACGTCAACAACCTTGACCTCGTGGTCGTCGCTGGCGGGCAGACCTACCGCGGCAACGTGTTCTCCGGTGCTACTTCGGTCACAGGCGGCAGCGCTGATCCACGCAACAATCTGGAGAGCGTCTTTCTGCCCGCTGGCCTGGCGGCCGGCAGCGTAGTCGCCATCCGCGTCATCGCGACCAACATTGCCGGGCAGGCCGACCCCACTGTGTCCGGTCTCAACCAGGATTTCGCGCTGGTTGCCTACAACGCGGCACCTGCACCTGATCAGGCGCTGTTGTCGCTCAGCGCAGTGACCCTGCCCACCGGCAACGGCATTGTCGAACCGAACGAGTGCAACGATGTCAATCTCACCCTCAGTAACGATGGTAATACCGGTGCGACTGCGATCTCTACGACGCTCACTACGTCCACGCCGGGCGTTACCGTTAGTGCCGGCAACAGCACCTATGGCAATATCGCTGCGGGTGCGACCGGCAGCAACGTGACGCCGTTCAAGATCAGCACGGCATCGTCGGTTGCCTGCGGCAGCACCATCAACCTGACACAAACGGTTACTTATACCGGTGGAACCTCGCCGACCAGTCTGCCCATCCAGCTTACGGTTGGATCGTTTGGCACCACGGTGCTGTTCAGTGAAAATTTCGACAGCGTGCCCGCGCCGGCGCTCCCGGCCGGCTGGACCACGCAGCAAACCGGCGCCTCGCCGCCGGCCCTTTGGGCGACGGCAGCAACTGGCGCCGATAGCGCACCGAATACAGCGGTGACCAACGGCGTCACCTCGGTGGCCAGCAACAGCCTGATCAGTCCAGCGATTTCGCTGCCGGCCGGGCCCTTCCCGGCGACGATCAACTTCCGTCACGCCTGGAACTTTGAAAGCGCGACCTCGTCCTTCGACGGGGGCATTCTTGAGATCAGCACCGACGGCGGCACGACTTACAACAACGTGACCAGCCCGGCGGTCGGCGCCACTTTCAGCGCTGGCGGCTACAACACGACGCTTTCCTCGAGCTTTAGCAATCCGCTTGGCGGCCAACAGGCGTGGGGCAGAGTGCAGTCGACGTTCGTTACCACGACCCTGCCGCTACCTGCGTCGCTCAACGGTCAGACTATCCGTTTGCGCTGGCGGGCTGGCTTTGACAGCTCTACTGCGGCAACCAATCCGAACTGGCGCATCGACAGCATCTCAATCACCGGCGGCTCTACCTGCACCGCAGGCACCGGCGTCTGTGTCGCCAGCAACGTACCGCCTGCTCTGGCATATGCGCCGACGGCCGGCACCAACATTGCATTCACAGGCGTCAACACCGTCGGCAGCACGGGCAACGGCAGCATCGCCGTCACGCCGTCGGGTGGCACCGGCAGCGGGGCCGCCGCGACGTCTACCGTGAACGGCTGTGCGGTCTCCGGCACCGACGCGGCCAGTTTTGCTGGTGCCGCAGCCGTCAATCTGAGCTTTGTCGGCCCGACCACCACGCCGCAGTCGGTCAACCTCACCTGCACCGCTGGCAGCGCCAAACGCACCGCGACGCTGACCTGCAACGAGACGATTGGCAGCAATCCGGCAACGCAACGCTCGTGGCCGCTGACCTGCCCGATCGGCTGCTCGCTGGACATCAATGGCGATGGCAGCGTGACCGCAGACAAGGACGCCGTGCTGCTGACGCGCTATCTGCTCGGCTTCCGTAGCGCCGGTCTGATAGCGAACGTCCCTCTCGGGCCTTCGCGTGCCGACGCTGCTGCGGTGGAGAGCTACATCGGCAACGGCGCGCAGTTTGATGTGTTCGGTCGTCCGGCGCCGTCGATTTCGGCGATGCAGGACGGTGTCGTGCTGTTCCGCCTGATGCTCGGCGTGCCGGATACGGGCTTGTTCGGCGGTATCGTCGTACCGGCGGGCGCAACCTACGCCAGCCCGTCAGCCGTCCGCGCCCACGTCAATACGATGTGCGGCACAACGTTCTAGCCGGTCGGCCTTCGCGAACGCGTTAGCGACAGCGAAGTCACCTGCCCGAGCAGGCACCGTGCCGGTGCCTGCACCATCGGCCAGCCCGTGTCACCCGACACGCGCTGGCCGATGGCATTTTTGGACGGCTTTTTCTTCAAACGGCGTCCAATCAGGGCTTGACTGGTAATTTCTTCAATAGTCGACATACGGGCATTTCTTCACTCATGCCCATTGTTCATGAGCTTTTGACGAAAAAGCTGTAACGTGAGGAGACTTGGGCCACCGTGATACACCGTGAGCGAAACGTCACCCAAACCGGTGACAATCGCGGTCATGGGCACGGCGTTTGCTCCTGAAGCCCGGAACCGGAACTGTCTCGCACCATGACCATCCACGTCGCGCTCAACCACGTTACCCACTACCGCTACGACCGCCTGGTCACACTTGGGCCGCAGATCGTGCGCCTGCGTCCGGCGCCGCACTGCCGTACACGCATCGTTTCCTACAGCCAGCGCATCGAGCCTGCCGATCACTTTTGCAACTGGCAGCAGGATCCGTTCGCCAACTACATGGCACGGCTGGTGGTACCGGAGCGCACGCGTGAGTTCAAGGTGACCATTGATCTGGTCGCCGAGATGGCGGTGTACAACCCGTTCGACTTCTTCCTCGAACCGTCGGCAGAGAAAATTCCGTTCGAGTATTCGCGCGATAGCAAAGCCGAGCTCGCCCCTTATCTCGCCACGGTGCCGATGACGCCGCTGGTTGACGCCTACCTGAAGAAGATAGACAAGTCGAAGCGGCGCACCATTGACTTCCTGGTGGACATCAATGCGATGCTCTACAAGGACATCCGCTACCTGATCCGCATGGAGCCGGGCGTGCAGACGCCGGAGCAGACGCTGACGCTCAAGTCAGGCTCGTGCCGTGATTCGGGTTGGCTGCTAGTGCAGCTGATGCGGCATCTGGGCCTCGCGGCGCGTTTCGTCTCGGGCTATCTGATCCAGTTGACGCCGGACGTCAAGGCGATCGACGGTCCGAGCGGCCCCAGCGCCGACTTCACCGACCTCCACGCCTGGTGCGAGGTCTACCTGCCGGGCGCCGGCTGGATCGGGCTTGACCCAACCTCCGGCCTGCTCGCCGGCGAGGGCCACATTCCGCTCGCCTGCACGCCACAGCCCTCGTCGGCCGCGCCGATCGAAGGCGGCGTGGACAAGGCCGAGGTGGAGTTCAGTCACCACATGGCGGTCACCCGCATCTATGAGTCGCCGCGAGTCACCAAGCCGTACACGGAGGCGCAATGGGAGCAGGTGCTCGACCTCGGCGAAAGGGTCGACCGTGACCTGATTGCCGGCGACGTGCGGCTGACGATGGGCGGCGAGCCGACTTTCGTTGCTGACAAGGATCGCGACGCCGCTGAATGGAACACGGCCGCGCTCGGCCCGACCAAGCGCGGTTACGCCAATGCGCTGGTGCAAAAGCTGCGCGCCCAGTATGGCGACGGCGGCTTTCTGCACTTCGGCCAGGGCAAGTGGTACCCGGGCGAGCAACTGCCGCGCTGGGCGCTGTCGGTGTTCTGGCGCAAGGATGGGCAGCCGATCTGGCACAACCCGGACCTGTTCGCTGACGAACGCAAGTCGGGTGTTTACAGCAACGCCGATTCCGGCCGCTTCATCCGCACGCTGGCGGGCAAACTGGGCCTGACCGATGAGTTCGTCAAGGAAGGCTACGAAGACACCTGGTATTACCTGTGGCGCGAGCGTCGCCTGCCGGTCAACGTCGATCCGTTCGATGCGCGTCTGGGAGACGAGCTGGAGCGCGACCGCCTGCGCAAGGTGTTCGATCAGGGCCTGACGCATGTCGTCGGTCACGTACTGCCGCTCACTCCGGGTAGCGCCGTCGGCCTCAGCGGCACGCGCTGGCAGACCGGTCCGTGGTTCTTCCGCGACGAGCGCATGTACCTGATCCCGGGCGACAGCGCGATGGGCTACCGCCTGCCGCTCGACAGCCTGCCGTGGACGTCCGAGGGCGACTACCCGTACTTCATCGATCGTGACACATTCGATGCGCGCGGTGACCTGCCAGCGGCGCGGACGTTTGCGGAACGGTATGGGGTGGCGCGGGGGCTCGATGTGCCTGCGACAGTGACGATGCAGGGTGTCTCGGGTGATCAGTCAACCGTTCACGCGGCATCGCTTTCCGTTCGTGGTGAGCCTGTCGAACCACCGGGTGGCACCCTATCATCGGCTGCATTGGGAACTCACGTTCATGGAACGACCGACTCACCACGAACGGGCTTGGATAGAAATGCCATTGATACCGATAACGCACGCACGTCGGCGCAGCGCAGCTACGTCCCCGCCACCGCCACCCTGCTGCCGCAACGCTTCCAGTCGGCTCACTGGCTCACGCGTACCGCGCTGTGCGTGGAGGCGCGGCAGGGGCACCTGTACATCTTCATGCCACCGATCGCCTGGCTTGAAGACTATCTCGACCTGCTGACCGCGGTCGAGGCGACCGCCGAAGCGCTCGACATGAAGATCGTGCTCGAAGGCTATCCGCCGCCGCGCGACCCGCGCCTGAAGCTGTTGCAGGTGACGCCCGATCCCGGCGTGATTGAGGTGAACATCCACCCGGCGTACAACTGGAACGAACTTGTTGAGCACACCGAGTTCCTCTACCAGGCCGCGTTTGAGGAACACCTGTGCGCCGAGAAATTCGCGCTGGATGGCCGCCACACCGGCACCGGCGGCGGCAATCACTTCGTGCTCGGCGGCGCCACGCCGGCCGACTCTCCGTTCCTGCGCAAGCCCGAGCTGCTCGGCAGTCTGATCGCTTACTGGCACAACCATCCGAGCCTGTCGTACCTGTTCAGCGGCCTGTTCATCGGTGCCACCTCGCAGGCACCGCGCATTGACGAGGCGCGCAACGACCAGCTCTACGAACTGGAAATAGCCCTCACACAGATCGAGAAGAACCGCGAAATCTACGGCTGCGAGATGCCGCCCTGGCTGGTCGATCGCACGCTGCGCAACATCCTGATCGACGTCACCGGCAACACGCATCGCAGCGAGTTCTGCATCGACAAGCTGTACTCGCCCGATGGTCCGACCGGCCGCCTCGGCCTGCTCGAACTGCGCGCGTTCGAGATGCCGCCGCATGCCCGCATGAGCATCGTGCAGCAGCTGCTGCTGCGCGCCCTCGTCGCGCGCTTCTGGAAGCAGCCCAAGCATCATTCGCTGTCGCGCTGGGGCACCGCGCTGCACGACCGCTTCATGCTGCCGACCTTCATCCGTATGGACTTCGAAGACGTGCTGGAAGACCTCGCCATGCCCGAGAACGGCGGCTATCAGTTCGACCCAGCGTGGTTTGCACCGCACTTTGAGTTCCGCTTCCCGCTGTTCGGCGAGATCGCCGTGCGCGGCATGGAAGTCGCGATCCGCGGCGCGCTCGAGCCCTGGCACGTGATGGGCGAAGAAGGCGCGATCGGCGGCACCGTGCGCTATGTCGACTCGTCGCTGGAGCGGCTCGAAGTCAGCGTGACCGGGCTCAACGATGCACGTTATGTGGTTACGGCCAACGGCCAGGCGCTGCCGCTGCAGCCGACTGGCACCGTCGGTCACTTTGTCGCCGGCGTGCGCTACAAGGCCTGGAGCCCGCCGTCGGCGCTGCATCCCTCGATTCAGGTGCATGCGCCAGTCACTTTCGATATCGTCGACACCTGGATGAACAAGAGCCTCGGCGGCTGCCAGTACCACGTGCAGCATCCGGGCGGGTCCAACCCGAGCGTGTTCCCGATCAACGCGTACGAGGCCGAATCGCGGCGGTTGTCGCGCTTTTTGCGCATGGGGCACACGCCAGGGCGGATGGTGGTGGCGCCGGCAACGGTCAATCACGAGCATCCGTTCACGCTCGATTTGCGACGGACTTAGAACCTCGCGGGCATGCAATGAACAGGCGACGACTGGCATTGACGTAGCGCCGCTACACTCTGCTCATGTCTTCCCTCTTTGATGCCGATGCTGCGAACGACGGTGATCGTGTCGCGCAAGCGGTCAGCGCGCTTGTCTCGCTGGCGCGCCGCGCACCGGCTGGGCACTTCGATGCACTGCGCGACGGCGAGGCCACGCGCACGGTCTGGCAAACCTTTCTCGAACGGGCGATGGCGGCGTTACCGGCCGCGGAACGTACGCCTGAAGCGCTGCTGAGCCAGCTCGACGAGTTGCACGCCAGCCTGGTGCGCAGAATCGAAGATAACGGCGTCACCTACAACCTTTACTCCGACGCGCTGGAAAGCGCTGGCAGGCAGGCGCGGCCGTGGTCACTTGACCTGCTGCCGATGATCATGACTGAGGCCGAGTGGCTGCAGGTAGAGCGCGGCGTCGCGCAGCGCGCCAACCTGCTCAACCGCATCCTCGCCGATGTCTACGGCCCGCAGGATCTCATTCGCGACGGCAAGCTGCCGACCGCACTGATCCACGGCCACCCCGGTTTCCTGCGCGCGGTGCACGGCATCGTGCCCCGTGGCCAGACCTTCCTGCATGTCGCAGCGTTTGATCTCGCGCGCGGACCGGACGGTAATTGGTGGGTGATGTCGCAGCGCACGCAGGCGCCCTCGGGTCTGGGCTATGCGCTCGAGAACCGCATGATCGTGTCGCGGCTGTTCCCGGATGCCTTCCGCGCGTTGCACGTCGACAAGCTCGCCACCAGCTACCAGACACTGATGGCCAGCCTCACGGCGCACAGCCCGGCGGGCGACGATGCCCGCATGGTGCTGTTGACCCCAGGCCCCTACAACGAAACCTACTTTGAGCACGTCTACCTCGCCCGCTACCTCGGCATCACGCTGGTGGAAGGCGGCGATCTGGTGGTGCGCGACCAGCGCGTGTGGCTGAAGACCCTGAACGGCCTGGAAGCAGTCGATGTCATCCTGCGCCGGCTCGACGACGATTTTCTCGACCCGCTGGAGCTGCGCGCCGATTCCGCGCTCGGCATCCCGGGCCTGATGCAGGCCTGGCGCGCGGGTAACGTGGTGCTGGCCAACGCGCCGGGCACCGGATTTCTCGAGTCAACCGCGATTCTCGGCTTCCTGCCAAAGCTGTGCGAATCGCTGCTCGGCGAGACGCTTGCGATCCCGTCGATCGCAAGCTGGTGGTGCGGCGAAAAGGCAGCGCTGCGTACCCTGATGCCGCAGCTTGGCGACTACGTGTTGAAGCCTACTTTTAATGATCGCGGCCGCCGCTTTGTGCCCGCGATCGGCAAGTCGCTGTCGGCGCGTGAACGTGAGCAATGGGCTGGCCGCATTGCGCTGCGGCCGGAGGACTTCGCGGCGCAGGCTTTTCTGCCGCTGTCACACACGCCAAGCTGGCAGGGCGCCCATTCGTCGCCACCGATCGCCTCGCGGGCGGCGATGGTGCGCGTGTTTGCCGTTTCCAACGGCCCTGGTCGGTGGCACGTGATGCCCGGTGGTCTCGCCCGCATCGCGCCCGAAGGCAAGGATGTCGTCTCGATGTATCGAGGTGGCAGTTCGGCCGATTTCTGGGTCATCACCGGCCACGGCAGCGACGACGCTACGCCGCTGTCACCCACGCTGACGCCGATCTCGACGCACCGTACGCCGCTGGGTGTTTCCAGCCGTGCAGCAGAAAACCTGTTCTGGTTTGGCCGCTATACCGAGCGGCTGGAAAACGCGACCCGCCTTGCACGCGTGACGCTGGAGGCGCTTGCCAGCGAGGCGGAAGAAACGCCGGAAACGCTGGAGTGGCTGCATCGCCTTGCCCTCACCAACGGCCTGATCAGCCGCGCGGTGCCATCACCACGGCAGGCGGCCCATGTGTTTGAGCGGGCGCTGATCGCCTCGCTCGCTGACCGCGATGGCCGGCTTGGTGCCTACAGTGTGGCAGCGACGTTGACGTCTTTGCGTCACGCCGCGTTCGCGGTGCGCGAGCGGCTCGCCATTGAACAGTGGTCGCTGGTGGCCGCCAGTGCCAACGAATTCGACAGCATGCTGAAGGCCAGCGGCCCGGCGGCGGTGATGCAGCAGACGATGCCGGGCATGACGCAACAGATGCCGGCAGCAACGCCGCCGCAGGCGCCGATCGCCACGACGCAGCAGGCACTGCGGGCCCTCGATCGCCTGTCAGTCAACGTGATGGCGATGACCGGCGCCCAGACCGACCGCATGACGCGCGATGATGGCTGGCGCCTGCTATCGATCGGTCGCCACGTCGAGCGCATGGCGACGCTGGCCGAAGCGCTGGCGGAAGCGTTTGCCACCCGCTCGCTGGACAGCGATATCGGCTTCACGCTGGTGTTGAGCCTGTTCGACAGCACCATCACCTACCGCTCACGTTATTTGCAGCGGCGCGACCCCGAGGCGCTGCTGGAGTTGCTGGTGCTCAACCGAGACAATCCGCGCTCGCTGGCGTGGATCGCGCAAACGCTGGCCAGCCGCATCGCGAAACTGAGCGACACACCTTCCGGCGTGGTGCCGTCGCTGCTTTCGGCACACGAGCTGCCACATCGCTGGCCGGCCGCTCAGATCGCCGCACTGGCGGCGCGCAGCGACAAAGACGATCTGGTAGCCATGCTGCGCGGTGTGGCGAGCGATGCCTGCGCGATTTCGGACGCACTGTCGCAGCGCTACTTCAGCCATGCCGAAGGCGTGGCACATGCGGTGGGGGCGTAACCATGCGCCTGAGCGTTACCCACGAAACCCGTTATCAGTACGCTGGCAGCGTCGAGCAGGCGCATCACATCGCGCATCTGCGGCCGCTGGCGTCGGCATCACAGCAATTGCTCAGCCATGAGCTCGCCATCAACCCGGAACCAGAGGTACGCGCGCCGAGCCTCGACAGCTATGGTCAGGAACGGGTCTATTTCGAGTTGGCCGTGGCCCACGCCGAGCTGAGCGTCGTCGCCCACAGCGAAGTCATCACCCACGCCCTGGCAGCCGGACTGAGCGGCAAGCTGGACCGCGTCACGGTGCCCGACAGCCTGCCGTGGGAGGCAGTCGCCGAGCACATGCAATACGTTGCCGGGCAGGAATACGACGCGGCACGGGAGTTCGCGCAACCGTCACCGCTAGCGCCGATCCACGCTGACTTTGCGCGTTACGCCTCTGCGGTCGCCAGCAAGTCGCAGCCAGTCTACGCGCTGGCGAAGGCGCTCTGCCAGCGAATCCATACCGAGTTCAAGTATTCACCCGAAGCAACTGATGTCAACACGCCCCCGTTAACGGCGCTCGGCCTCAAGCAGGGCGTCTGTCAGGACTATGCGCAGGTGATGATTGCCGGGCTGCGCTCGCTCGGGCTGGCGGCGCGCTATGTCAGCGGCTATCTGCTCACCGAGCCGCCACCGGGCAAACCACGCTTGATCGGCGCGGATGCCTCGCACGCCTGGGTCAGCGTGTACTGCCCGAAGGACGGCTGGCTCGATTTCGACCCGACCAACAATTGCCTCGCAGGCGAAAGCCACGTCAAGCTCGCCTATGGCCGCGACTATGGCGACGTGCCACCGCTACGCGGCGTCATTCGCGGTGGCGGCACGCCGCAGCTGACCGTCGCCGTAACCGTGGCTCCGGTTGATCCACCGAAGTCGTAATCTCAGGGGCGCGCGCGAAGCGCCCACCGCTCGTGGTCGCGCCAGCGGCCACCGATCTTGAGATATTTTGGTGAGAAGCCTTCGCACTGGAAGCCGGCGCCTTTGACGAGGCCGATGGAAGCGAGGTTGCCGGGCTGGATATTCGCCTCCAGCCGGTGCAGCCCCATTTCGCCGAACGCGACCTTGATCACGGCGCGCAGGCCGTCACGCATCAGGCCCTGCCCTTCGTGTCCGGCAAAACCATAGTAGCCAAGGTAGGCGCTCTGAAAGGCGCCGCGCACGACGTTGCTCACGTTGATCACGCCAGCGATGGCGTCGCTGTCACGCCGACACACCAGAAACGGGTAATTCGCGGGCGGCTGCATGCGGTCCAGCCATGCGTTAAAGGCTTTGCGGTCCGCCGGCGGGTTGACCCACGGTTGGTGCAGCGTACGACTGGCGCCTACAGCAGCCAGAAATTCGCTGCTATCAGCGGCCGTCGGCACCCTGAGGTAGATACGGGAACGCACAACCAACTACCGCAACGCCCTATTTCGGGGCAGTCATCGCTTCGCCTGGTTTCATGTCGCAACCCGCCGTATCAAACAGCGCTGCTTTGCCGCAAACGGAACTGAACATGCGTTCGGCCTCATGGCCGACGCCAGGCACCTCGACGCGACTGTGACGCAGTGACAGGTTCTGCGCTTTGGCGCGCCGCTGCAGGTGGGCGAAGTAGTTATTGCCGCGTTCAAGGCGGAAAGCACCCTGCGCCTCGCCGGCGCAACTCTTGTCCAGCGCGCTGTGGTTGGGGTCAATGTCATTGCCGCCGAGCAGGTAAATCACCCGCCGGCCGAAGTAGCGCGCCTCAAACGCGCGGGCATCGCCCTGGGCGGTCACGTAAGGCACCGGATCGGTGAGCCCGTAGCGCCAGCGATCCTGTTCGCGACAATGCGCGAGGTTCACCGGACGCTGGGCATCAAAGTAAAGGTACGACGACGGATTGGCGACCACATAGCGCAGCCGGATGCTGCCTTTGCCTGCCGTAGCGTTGTCGGCCCCGTCGGCCACCGGGTGCAGGCCAGCGGCAGTGATGACCTGATCAGCCCGACCAACCACGGCGTAACGTTGCACCAGTTGCGCACCACCGGAGTGAGCGGCGAACACGATGCGCTCAAGATTGGGGAAGCGCGGGCGGTCTGCCAGCAGCGCCGCAATGCTGTCAAAAATTTCGAATGAGCTGACCGGGTAAGGTCCCTTCGCCGGTTCTCCACCGAGCCAGGTCTCGTTCTTCCAGCGCGCAGCCGCCGTCGGCAGGTCGTGACGGGCAGCATCGGCGGTGGTCATGATTTGCGGTGCAATGAGCAGCGTCTCGGCTTCCGCGCCGCTCGCTTTCAGTGCCTTCCCGGCCAGCTCAAAATAACGGTCAGCATCGCGCAGCCGGCCATGCACCACGATCACCGCCCGGCGGATGCCTGGCTGCGGCTTCATGTCGCCCAATGCCACACTGCTGTAGGCGGGCACCAGCACTTCACCTTGCGCGGTTTTCAGCTTCAGGCGCTCCGGGGCGATCACTTTCACGGGCCGTCGATGCGGCGCGTTGTCATCAGTGGCCACAGCCATCGACGGCGGCGTGGTTGGCGCGGCGTTGGCATGACCGCTGCCGAGCGTCAGGGCAAGCTTGCCGAACGCAGCGAGCGCCACCAGCGCCAGCGCCCCGCTCCAGCGTCCACCACGGCGCAAAGCGTCAGACAACAAGACCGTTCGCGAGCCGTTATGGCTCGTGGGCCGCTTCACCATCCAATTCTCCAAGTCCGTCGTTTTCTCTTTTTGCCGTGCATCTGTTGCCGCGACGTCGCAATCGCTGTCCGGCGCGATTCAGCCGCTATTTGCCGAACCAGGCGTCGATCTCGGCAGGCAGCCGGCTCGGCCGCCCGCTGGCGCGGTCCAGCGGGCACCATTGGGTAACCGCCCGTGCCAGCACCTTGCCGTCGCCACTCCGAATTATCTCCGTATGGCGCGGATAGCGCAGGCCCCGTGCCATTCCTGTCCAGGTGCGGGCCAACACAGCGTCGCCCGGAACCGCTTCGGCCAGATAGTCAATTTCATGTCGCAGCGCCACCCAGACATGGTGCGCTCGCTGCTCCGGCGTGGTCAAAAAATTCCAGTGCGCGATAGCAACGTCCTGCACCCACGCCAGGTAGACAACGTTGTTGACATGCCCCAGTTCGTCGATGTCAGACGACTGGATGGTCAGCGGCAGTTCAAACGGCGGGATGGGAGATTCGGAGGCAAGCATCCATCAATTTTTGCCGGGCGTGCAGTCCGAGTACAGCTTTTCGATAAAACAACCATAAGCGTTGGGCTTAAGGCTAAAAATGTCTTGAAGTCGACTATTGGTAGTTTTCGGCACTAAGCCCATTGTGGACAATGGTTTCCATAAAAAGATGTTCACCCACAGGCGCCGGTCAAGCGAACGCTATGCTTTCGGCAAATGACCGAAATTGATGAATCTGCGGCAAAGGACTCTCTCGACGCCGAGAGCGACGCCGCCCTTGCCGCTCGCTGCAACCGCGGTGAAAGCGCCGCGTGGGCAGTGCTGGTGCAGCGCTACCAGCGGCTGGTCTACACCATCGTTCGCCGCATCGGGCTCGATGACCACGCCGCCGCTGACGTCTTTCAGACCGTTTTCAGCCGCCTGATCAGCCATTTGCCGCAACTCAACCAGGCCGATCGCCTGCAGGCCTGGATCGTTACCACCGCCAAGCGCGAGGCCCTGCTGCAGCGTTCGCGCGGCCTGCGTACCGTTTCCATGACGGCCGACGACGATGACGGCGCCGCCAGCGCCGCGTACGACGTCGCCGACGACTCGCCACTACCCGACGAGCAGCTGGCGACGCTGCAAAGCCAGAACCAGGTGCGCAACGCGCTGGAACGCATGGACGAGCGCTGCCGCACGCTGCTGACGCTGCTTTACCATGATGCCGACGATGCCGTCGCCTACGACGAGGTGGCGCGTCGGCTGGACATGCCGCTTGGCAGCGTCGGCCCCACCCGCGCCCGCTGTCTGGGCAAGCTGCGCAAACTGCTGGAGGCCTGAGATGAATTTGCGCCACCCGATGTATTTCGTCGTCGCCGGACGACTCTGTTGAGCGAACCCGGAGAACCATGACGTGAACAAATCGCCCGCCTCACTTGACGACGACGCACTTGGCGATGCCGTACGCGGCGCGCTGAAACTGGCCGATGCGCCAGCGCCGCTGGTTGCCGCCGCAGTCAGCCTGTGGGCCACGCAAGCGGCCGCCGCACCTGCCGCTACGCTGACTGGCGCTGTTGGCGCAGCCGTCCGCAAGGTGCGCGCGGTGCTCACCTTCGATAGCTGGGCCACCACACCGGGTGCACTGGGCTTGCGCTCGGCTGGCTTGTCACGGCAAACTCGTCACCTGATGTTCAGCGCTGATGGTCGCGACATTGATCTGCGTATCGTCTCCGCCGCCAACAGCTACGTGCTGGCCGGACAAATCCTCGGCCCCGAGGAGCGCGGCTCGGTGGAAATCTCAGTGGATACGTCGATTGATCGCGACGGGCCGCCGCCGCAAAGCGTTGAGCTCGACGATCTCGGCAGTTTCGAACTGGAAGCGATGCGCGCCGGCACATACTGGATGACGCTGCGCTTTGCCAGCGACGTCGTGGAACTGCCGCCGATTGACATTGGCAACCACTAGCGCCGACGCGTAAAGGCGTCCGCCGTAGCCGGCGCGGCAAAATGCCGGAATGCCCGCCGCTGCCCCGTCCGCCCCGTTTTCCGCCGAAGCGCTGGCCACCGCGCTGATCGCTGGCGAATCACAGCTTCCTGTCGACCTTGACGACCCACGGCGCACCGCGCTGGCGTGGGCGCTCAAGGATGCCGCGCTCGCCTGCTGGAGCACCAATCAGGCGCAGGTCGCAACCGTTGACGAGTTGCTGTGGCAACTGCTGGCGCTCGGCCGCTCCACACCTGCCAGCCCAATACCAGCGCTGCACGACTGGGTGGCTGCCCTGGCAGCCATCGCGGCGGGGCGGATGTCGGACGCTGACGCCCTGCTGCAGCAGGCGGCCAGCCAGTTCCGCGCGCTCGGCCTCGCCGCTGCGGCTGCACAAACGCAGGTGCCCCGCGTGCTGGTGCTTTGCATGCAGGGGCGACTCGACGACGCTGAGCAGTGCGGCATCGCTGCGCGCGATGAGCTTGTCGCGCTGGGTGACATGCATGCTGCGAGCCGGGTGAGTTTGAATCTTGGGCAGTTGAGTTATTCCCGTTCCGACTTCGCCTCGGCCATAGAGCACTCCAGGTCGGCGTCGGCAGGGTTTCGGCGCGCCAACGATCCGCAACGCGGCCTGCAAAGCAGCATTGGTGAGGCGAATGCGCAGGCAGCGATGGGTCTCTTCGAAGAGGCGCTCTCGACATACCAGACGTGCTACCAGCAAGCAGTGGCCGGCGGTTGGGCCGTACTGGCGGTACTTTGTCAGGAATCCGTAGCTCTTATTCACTTCGCACGAGGAGATTTCGCAGCAGCTGTCGCGGGCTTCGAATCGGCACGACAAGAGTACGAGCGCCTACAAATGCCGCAGCATCTGGCAAACGCAGAGAGACAACTTGGTCAGGCATACCTTGAGTTGAATTTGCTCTCCGAAGCTGCGACTATCCTGCGAGCAACAGTTGATCGCTTCGTGCGCCTTGAGATGCGGTTGGAAGCCGCTTGGGCACGTATTGATCTCGCCAAAGCGCTAGCCAGCTTGCGACGAGACGACCCCGAGTCTGAAATCCAACTCGCAGCGGCAGGGCAAGTGTTTGCGGCGGAATCACAACTGGCTGGACAGGCAACTGCTGCGCTGGTACGAGCTGAACATGCCGCTCGGCTAGGCGAGGTCGAGAAGTCGCGCGCAGCTGCGGCAATGGCGGAGCAGACGTTCCGTGATCTCGATATGCCAGCCGACGCGTTTGCCGCAACCATGCTCATTGCGGAATGTGACTGGCGCACAACTCGCCTTCATAACCCACGCAACAGCTTCGCTGAACTGCTTTCCCAAGCACGAGAGAAGGGCTATCTGTCCATTGAAGTGCGAGCCCTGACTCATCTCGGTCAAATGTCGCTACACGACGGCGATCACGATGGCGCGAAACACTACTTTGAACGTGCAGTAACCATCGTCGAGGCGCAGCGCTACCGCCTCCGCGGCGATGACTTGCGCCACGCCTTTCTGCGCGCCGCGCACACACCGTACCGCGAACTGCTGCGACTGTCGCTTGAGGGAGTGAGCCAAGACCGCAGCCCGGTAGGAGTCGTGCTGGCGCTCGAACGCTTCCGCGCGCGCGCGCTCGCTGACCGACTGGGTGACATAACCGTCAACCAGGCAACCGGCAACACAGCGCTCGACGATCTGCAACATCGCCTCGCGTGGTCGCAGCGCAGGCTGCGACGCCTGCGCGAGGACGGAGATGACACCGATGCCATCGAGACCGAAATCCAGCGACTCGAACAGGAGTACCTTGAGGTTCAACGCCGCTGGCGATTGACAGCAACTGGCAATCGACAGCCGGGGCCTACGCCCTCCCTCGACGAGAAAACGCTGGCATCGCTGCAGGAGGCACTCCCGGAGGACGCCGCCATCATCGAGTACGGCGTCATCGACGACGAACTATTTGCTTGCGTGATCAATGACGCGTCAGTTCGCATCGTTCGCCGTGTAACGACATGGAGCGTCGTGGAAGTCGCCATCCGCCGTGTGCAGTTCCAGACGGATGCCATGCGCACCAGCCGGTTGCTGCCGCCGCAGCATGTGCTGCAACTGGAGGCACGCGCGCGAAAAGCTTTGCAGCAGTTACACGACCTGATCTGGGCTCCATTGATACCGTCCCTCGATCAAGCCCGGCATCTCCTCGTGGTACCGCATGGAAAGCTCGGTGCCGTTGCATTCGCGGCCCTGCACGATGGCAGCAGATACCTCGGCGAACAGGTCGAGATCGCCGTCGCGCCCAGCATCGCCGTAGCCGCGCAGGTGCTGACCCGCGCAGCACCCACGGTCGTGGCGCCGCTGGTGCTGGCCGATACACAACACCTCGTTCATGCAAACCGGGAAGCTGATGCGCTCCGGCAGATATTTCCCTTCGCACGGGTCGAAGCCAACGATAGCGCCAGCAGCGAGTCGCTTCGTCAATTCGGTTCGTCGGCGGACAGCATCCATCTGGCTTGCCACGGTGTGTTTCGCTCCGACAACCCCGCCTTTTCCGCCGTGGAATTGGCCGATGGCAACTTCTCGGCGCTCGACGCCGAAAAGCTCGGTCTCGCCAATGCACTGGTGGTGCTCAGCGCCTGCGACAGCGGCGTCGCGACCGAGTCAGAGGGTGATGAGGTATTCGGTCTGGTACGAGCCTTCCTCATCGGCGGTGCGTCGCGGGTGGTGGCGAGCCTGTGGCCGGTGGATGACGAGACGACGGTGGACTGGATGACCGCCTTTTACCGGGCACTTCAATCCGGCGCGACGCCGGCCAGCGCCAGCCAGCAGGCGCAGCGAGCCGTGCGGGAACGGCATCCGCACCCATTTCATTGGGCACCATTCGCCACCTTTGGCGGTTGGTAGCGGTCTGACCGGACCGCCAGGAATAGTTCGCATCAGAACTATTTCTTCATTTGGTGTATTTTTTCGGGCTACGTTCGCTCTGTCGGACATTTCCCGAGCTGCAAGCCCATGTCAATGCCCGCTTCCCGGATGGCTCACAGCCTGTCTCGTCTGAGCTGCATCGCCCGCGCTATGGTCGTGGGCGTCGTTTGCATGCTGGCGGCCAGCGCGTTCGGCGCCGACTTCAAGCCCGACGAAATCGTCGTAAAGCTGCGCACCACCACTGCATTGGCCGGTATCCAGACGCAATTGAGCGTCGTACAAACCATCCAGTTTGGCAGCCGCCCGATCTACCGTCTGAAATTGCCGGTCGGCAGTGACGTCAATGCAGCCATCGCGGCTATTGCGGGCAACGCCGACGTACTGTTGGCGGAACCAAATTACACGCCTAGCTCACCGGAAGCTCGAGGCAATAGAGCTTGGACCGTCGGCAGCCCCACTGCGTACGCCGCCCAATGGGCCCCCACCGCCATGCGCCTGAAGGAGGCGCACCTGTTCACTCGCGGCAACGGCGTGCGGGTGGCTGTGCTGGATACCGGCGTTGACACCACGCACCCGGCATTGGCGGGCAAACTGCTGCCTGGCTACGACTTTGTGGATGGCGACAGCGATCCGAGCGAAATGGGCACGCCCTGCCCGCCCGGCGTGACCACCGGCTGCAATCAGGGCTTCGGACATGGCACGCACGTGGCTGGCCTGATCGCGCTCTCGGCGCCGAACGCGAAGATCGTGCCGTACCGTGTGCTTGACCCCGATGGCGTCGGCAACGTGTGGGTGCTGGCTGAGGCAATGCAGAAGGCGATTGACCCGGACGGCAACCCTGCCACGGATGACGGTGCCCATGTGATCAATCTGAGTCTGGGCACGCCGCTGCGGATGAAAGTGCTTACCTCTATCGCCAAGCTCTTCACCTGCGAGCCGCCGGACGACACTGATCCGCTGCTCAACTTCTCGAACCCTGGCTATGACAACGACAAGGCGCGCTGCGCCAACGGCATTGCGCCAGTCATCGTTGCGGCAGCGGGCAATCTTGGCCCGGGTGACCCACCCGCCAAGGAGTACCCGGCGGCGGAGAGCGTCTATGGCTTGATCGCTGTTGGCGCCAGTGACGCCAGCAAACACCTGGCCTCATTCAGCAACAGCGGCTCGTGGGTCAGCGTTGCCGCGCCGGGCGACGCCATCACCAGCGCGATGCCGACCAGCGCGTCGGCTACCGGCTATGCCACCTGGAGCGGCACTTCAATGGCAGCACCGCTGGTGGCGGGCACGGCAGCACTGCTGCGCGCCGCCCAGCCCGAACTCGCACCGCGCGACGTGGTCCGCAAGATTGAGCGCACAGCGACGCCGCTGACCGGGACCAATATTCCGCAGGTGGACGCCGCTGCGGTGGTTGAAACCTGTTCGATGGACGTCGACGGTGATGGCCAGGTGTTGCCCACCACCGACGGCCTGATCATCATGCGCGCCATGATGGGCATGACCGGCACCGCCGTCAGCAATGCCGCCACCGCCACCGCTGCGCGCAACACCTGGGACAGTATCCGCAACTACCTGAAGAACGTCTGCTTGATGAACCTGCCCTGATCGCAAACAGATCAGTCAGGGTTATCAGCTTTTTGCGGAAAATCCTGTTTTACATGGGCTCCAAGCCAGTTTTCGCCAAAAATCGACTCCTGATTAGCAAGGAGGCTCAGAGAGTCTTATTTTGCGTTGAG
>ENA-UOYA01001005-UOYA01001005.1-activated-sludge-metagenome-genome-assembly--contig:-NODE-1005-length-32557-cov-7.295889_pt1 | contig 32557 bp, 30 predicted proteins | sample MGYA00238163_ERZ764804 | MGnify/ENA primary metagenome ERZ764804 (study PRJEB28919, sample SAMN05720223) | activated sludge metagenome | isolation source: Anaerobic digester | place: Hong Kong... | reverse complement strand
CGGAGGAAAACCAGCGCCTGCGGAAAGAGAATGCCCGTCTGAGCCGCCGCCTCGAACAAGCCGAGCTCATCATCGACGTGCAAAGAAAAGTATCGGCCCTGCTGGGGATCTCGCTGCCGGAGGTCAAGAGCGGCGAGGAGAACTCATGAACGCCGCCCACCAGTTCGGCCAAACCATAGGCCGGGCGGCCGCCTGCCGCGCGCTCAATGTGCCGCGGGCCTCGCTGTATCGTCATCTGCGCCCGCCCACTGAGTTGACTGCGCCACCGGCTCCGCGGCCCAGTCCACCGCGCGCCCTCACCGCCACCGAGCGACAACAGGTCCTCGATGTACTGCATGAGGAGCGCTTCCGCGATAAGGCGCCGGCCGAAGTCTTTGCCACGCTGCTGGATGAGGGCACTTACCTGTGCTCCTTGCGCACCATGTACCACATCCTCGAAGACTCCGGCGAGGTCCGCGAGCGCCGCGATCAGCTCAGCCATCCCAACTATCAGAAGCCCCAATTGCTGGCCACCGCGCCAAATCAGATCTGGAGTTGGGATATTACCAAGTTGCTCGGGCCGGTCAAATGGACCTACTTCTATCTCTATGTGATCCTCGACATCTTCAGCCGCTACATCGTCGGCTGGATGGTCGCCGAACGCGAGAGCGCCGAGTTGGCCAAACGGCTCATCGGCGAAACCTGCCGCAAGCAGAACATCACTCCTGGCCAGCTCACCATCCATGCCGACCGCGGCACTTCGATGACCTCCAAGCCGGCCGCCTTGCTCCTGGCCGACCTGGCCGTCACCAAGACCCACAGCCGGCCGCACGTCTCCGATGACAACCCGTTCTCGGAAAGTCAGTTCAAAACCCTGAAGTATCGTCCTGCGTTCCCAGATCGTTTCGGCTCCATTCAGGATGCCCGCAGCTTCTGCCAGGTCTTCTTTCCCTGGTACAACGCCCAGCATCATCACACCGGCATCGGGCTGCTTACCCCAGAGGTCCTCCACCACGGCCGGGCTGACCAGGTCATCGCCCAACGCCAGGCTGTTCTCAGCCAAGCTTTCCAGCAGCATCCCCAACGCTTCGTCCGCGCGCATCCCCGCCCGCCAGCGAAACCCACGGCCGTCTGGATCAACCCGCCGCCCGGGTGGACGGCAAGTGAACAGCAGCAACACTAATTTATGCGGGCAGGCGTCTCAAAGTCATTGACAAATTCCGGGGGGCGTCCCGGACGTGGTTGAAGGTTGGCCGTAAACGGCGGGCGGCTTCGATTAGAATCCCGTGGACCAAAACCTTGAATCCGAAAGAAGCCAACCGCCTCGAGTAAACCCTATCAGATCGTCACGCGCGCCACCAAGGAGCCGGCCGCCGTTGACGGCCTCTCGTGTTGCTCTTCAATCACCACATCCCGAACAGACTCTGCCATGCCATGTCTCCGACTCAGTCCCTCGCCGGAAAAACTCACTCTCCAGTCACAGCACAAAACGGGCTGATTCTAAACGACTTCCTTGAGTTTGATTTCCTCGTGCAGGTTACACTCAATGTGGAGACTGTATGCGATCGCTACGTCGCGTTCTCGCTTCCCGCGCCAACGGAGCGCGTTCCCTTGGTCCTGTCACGCCTGAAGGGAAGGCCCGTTCCTCGCGCAACGCCCTCCGCCACGGCCTCCTCGCCAAATGCGTTGTCCTCTCCAATGAGTCCCCCGCCGGTTTCGAGGAACTGCACGACCAGTTCGTCAACCGCTTCGGTCCCGCCGATGGCGTCGAGGACGGTCTGCTTGAAGAGATGGTCACCACCTCCTGGCACCTCCGCCGTGCCAAAGGAACCCAGCCGCGCTCTACTGGAGCTGACGAACATTGATAGAGAAGGCCCTTGTCCCGGTGAGTTCTCCTGCCGGTTCGGGAACCTTGCGCCCACCCTGGATGCGCCTGCCCCCGGCTCTTCAACACTTGCGCCCGGCAGCCATTAATCAGAAGATATAGGATGATAATTTCGCCATTGTTTAAGTCTGACCTGAACTGAAGGAGCAAGGCCTCATGAAAATGTCAATGAAGAAGTCGCAGGAGTCGGCACATGACATCCTGCGGCAGACAGAGCACCCGCTGGATGTATTCTTCCGGCCCAAGAACGTGGCCGTCATCGGCGCGACGGAGAATCCCGGCAGCGTCGGGCGCACCACACTCTGGAACTTGATCAGCACGCCATTCGGCGGCACGGTGTTTCCGGTCAATCCGAAGCGCCCCAGTATCCTCGGCATCAAAGCTTATCCGAGCGTGAAAGACGTTCCGGCCGAAGTCGACCTCGCCGTGATCGCCACGCCGCCCGCCACCATCCCAGGCTTGATCCGCCAGTGCGGCGAAGTGGGCGTGCGCGGAGCCGTCGTTATCTCGGCCGGCTTCAAGGAGATTGGCGCAGAAGGTGCCGCTCTTGAACAGCAGTTGCTCGTCGCGGCCCGCGAGTGCGGTGTTCGTGTGATCGGCCCCAACTGCCTGGGCGTAATGGCCCCCCTCTCCGGTTTGAATGCGACTTTTGCCCGCGGTATCGCCCGTCCCGGCAACGTCGGCTTCATCAGCCAGAGCGGCGCGCTGTGCACGGCCGTTTTGGACTGGAGCTTCAAGGAAATGGTCGGCTTCAGTGCCTTCATGAGCATCGGCTCCATGGTCGACGTGGGGTGGGGCGACTTGATCGACTACCTGGGCAACGATCCCCGCACCCGCAGCATTCTGATTTACATGGAATCGGTCGGCGACGCCCGTAGCTTCCTCTCCGCGGCGCGCGAAGTGGCCCTGTCCAAGCCGATTATCGTCATCAAGGCCGGACGCACTGCCGCCGGCGGCAAAGCCGCAGCCTCTCACACCGGCTCGCTCACCGGCAGCTACGACGTTCTGGAAGCCGCCTTCCGCCGCAGCGGCGTACTGCAGGTCAACAATATCAGCGACCTGTTCAACATGGCCGAAGTGCTCGGCAAGCAGCCTCGTCCGAAGGGTCCGCGCCTCACTATCGTTACCAACGCCGGCGGACCGGGTGTGCTGGCCACCGATGCGCTGATCAGTGCCGGCGGTGAACTGACCGCGTTCAACGATGACACCATCGCGAAGCTCAACGAGTTCCTGCCGCCCACATGGAGCCACGGCAACCCCGTGGACGTCATTGGAGACGCCACCGCCGAGCGCTACGTCAAGACGCTCGAAGTTGTCGCCGGCGATCCCCAAGCTGACGGTATGCTGGTCTGCCTCACCCCGCAGGCTATGACCGAGCCCACGAAAATCGCCGACCAGTTGAAGGATTACGCCAAGCTCGGTGACAAGCCCGTGCTGGCAAGCTGGATGGGCGGACCTGAGGTTGCCGCGGGCGAGGCTATCCTCAACGCCGCTGGCATTCCCACCTTCGCCTATCCTGACACCGCCGCCCGCATGTTCTACAACATGTGGCGGTACCAGTATAGCCTGAAGGCACTCTACGAGACGCCGGTCTTCCCGCAAGCCGAAGAGGAAGGCGCAGCCGACACCGCCAAGGTCGAGAAGATCATCTCCGATGCGCGCGCGGCCGGCCGCACCGTCCTTACTGAATTCGAATCGAAGGAAGTGCTGGCCGCCTACGGCATACCGACGGTGCCGACCGTCATCGCCCGCAGCGAAGACGAAGCCGCCAAGGCCGCCGAAGGCATGGGCTACCCGGTCGTTCTGAAGCTGTTCTCGGAAACCATCACGCACAAGACCGACGTCGGCGGCGTGGTGTTGAACCTGCGCGATGCAGACGCCGTCCGCAACGCTTACAAGCAGATTCAGACTTCGGTAACCGAAAAGGCCGGCGCGCAGCATTTCCTGGGCGTCACCGTGCAGGCGATGATCAAGCTGGAAGGCTACGAGATCATCCTCGGCTCCAGCATCGATCCCCAGTTCGGCCCCGTGCTGTTGTTCGGCATGGGCGGACAGCTCGTCGAGGTCTTCAAGGACCGCGCCCTCGGCCTGCCGCCGCTTACCACCACGCTGGCCCGCCGCATGATGGAGAGGACCAAGATCTACACCGCGCTCAAGGGCGTCCGCGGCCGCAAACCGGTGGATCTGGCCAAGCTCGAACAGATCATGGTTCGCTTTAGCCAGTTGGTCAGCGAGCAACGATGGATCAAGGAAATCGACATCAACCCGATGCTGGCCGGTCCGGATAACCTGATCGCTCTCGACGCCCGCGTTGTGGTGTTCGACAAGGACACTGCCGAATCCGATCTGCCCAAACTCGCTATCCAACCCTATCCGCGCAAGTACGTCCAGGAGTGGAAGGCCACGAACGGCGAGACATTGCTTCTCCGGCCTATCCGTCCCGAAGACGAGCCGATGCTGGTGGACTTCCACCAGTCGCTCTCCGAGAGGACCGTGTACCTGCGCTACCTCCAGGCTTTGAGTCTGGATCGCCGCGTGGCTCACGAGCGCCTCACCCGCATCTGCTTCATCGATTACGACCGCGAGATGGCGCTGGTGGCCGAACGAACCGACCCTGATACCAAGAAGAAGGAGATCCTGGGTGTCGGCCGCTTGCAAAAGTTGCCCGGCACCGACGAGGGAGAGTTCTCCATCGTCGTCACCGACAAGTGGCAGGGCAAGGGGCTGGGAACTGAGTTGCTCGGCCGCATCCTCGGCGTGGCTCGCGAGGAGAAATTGAAGCAGGTCACCGCTTTCGTCCACGTGGACAACCCGGTGATGCAGCACATCTGCCAGAAGCTCGGCTTCAAGCTCGAGCGCAGCACCGACGACAACATCGTCAAGGCTGTCATCAACCTGTAGCGCATTGTTGGGGGCAGGTCTCCCGGCCTGCCCCCGTGCGCCCTCGCATCCGAGTTCGCCCCATCCCATCGGCTAAGACGATGGGTCCGGTTCAAAAGATCTAAGAAACGATCCCCTGCCTGTTCGCATCATATTCGGTGAACGGGGTAGCGGTTATCCCCGAGACCAACAAGGAGGAGATCTGATCATGACCAGGAGAATTTGCACTGGGATGATTCTGAGTGTGCCCTTGCTGGCCGCGCCAATGGGGCTGATCGCCGGGCAGGGGATTAGTGAGGCCGGCCGGAAGCGCCTGGAGCGGGAGGTGCGCCGGGAGTTGGTGACCTTGCCGTTCTACAGCCTGTTCGATCATTTTGCCTTTCGCGTGGACGGCTACAACGTGACCCTGATGGGCAAGGTCACCAAGCCGACGCTCAAATCGGATGCCGAAAGGGTGGTCAAGAAGATCGAGGGAGTCGAGAAAGTGGTCAACCAGATTCAGGTCCTGCCGCTCTCTTCTTTCGATGACCAACTGCGACTGGCTCTATATAGGGCCATCTACGGCCACACCACGCTGCAGGCCTTGTCTGTCCGTGCCGTCCCGCCGATTCACATCATCGTCGAGAACGGCAACGTGACGCTGGAAGGCGTGGTGGCCACAGAAATGGAGAAGACCATTGCCGGGACGCAGGCTAACGGAGTGTCCGGGGTGTTCAAAGTCACCAACAACCTGCAGGTGGAAGGTAAGAAATGATTGGGCGGCTGGCGCGGTATGTTTGTCTGGCCGCCGGCGCCCTGTCGCCGGCAGCCCCGGCTCTGTGCGCGAAGGAGCCAGCGCCGCTGCAAGTAGCCCCTTCTGTGGATCTGGCGCGTTACGCGGGCAAGTGGTATGAGATCGCGCGATTGCCTAACTGGTTCCAGCGCGCCTGCTCCGCCGGCACCACCGCGACTTACACCCTGCGGCCCGACGGAAAGGTCGGCGTCGTAAACACCTGCCGCAAAAGTGACGGCACTCTCAAGGTGGCCAAGGGTATTGCCCGTTTGGAAGGTGACCGGGAACCCAACACCAAACTGAAGGTCACTTTCTTCTGGCCCTTCAGCGGGAAATACTGGATCTTGGATCTGGCCCCCGATTACAGTTGGGCGCTGGTAGGGGAACCGTCCCGCAAGTATCTGTGGGTACTAAGCCGGGAGCCCCGGATGCAAGAAACGGTCTACGAGGACATCCTTCGCCGGGCTGCGGCGCGGGGCTTCGACACCAGCCGTATGATTCGCGCCAGCCAGGAACCCCCTGCGCCGGCCGTGTCCGATCCATCGTAAATACCGATGGCTTGGATTGAATCTATCTACTAGTCTATCGATCACAATTGACGTCGAATGAAATGGAGGCTCATTCCATATGAACCGCTTGAAGACTATGGTCTTGCTGGCCACGTTGACCGCCCTGCTTCTGTGGGCCGGGCAGGCTCTGGGAGGGAAACAGGGGCTCTGGTTCGCCTTGTTCGCCGCCGGAGCCATGAACCTGGCCGCCTATTGGTTTTCGGACAAGATTGTGCTCCGCATGCATGGCGCAAGAGAATTACTGCCCGCCGAGGCACCTCAGTTGCATGCCATGGTGCGCGAGCTGGCCACACGCGCCGGACTTCCCATGCCACGGCTTTACCTGATGGAAGAGGCCGCTCCAAACGCCTTCGCCACCGGGCGTGACCCTAGCCATGGCGTCGTTGCTGTCACAACAGGACTGGTGCGCCTGCTGGATCCGGGCGAGGTGGCCGCTGTCATCGCCCACGAACTCGGTCACATCAAGAACCGCGACACTCTCATCATGAGCGTGGCCGCCACGCTGGCGGGCGCGTTGAGCATGTTGGCCAATATGGCCATGTGGGGATCGCTGTTAGGCGGGCACTCCTCTTCGGAAGACGAGGAAGGGACGAGCCCGTTCGCGGGCCTGCTCGGCGTGTTGGTTGCGCCTCTGGCCGCGACGCTAATCCAGATGAGCATTTCCCGAAGCCGGGAATACCTGGCGGATGCGGCCGCCGCGCGTTACACGGGCGCTCCCCTCGCGCTGGCCGGCGCGCTTCGCAAGATCGAAACCTGGAGCAACGAGTTGCCCATTCACTCGGGAACTCCTGCCACGGCGCACCTGTTTATCAGCAACCCGTTCAGCGCGGAGGGCTTGGGGCGCCTGTTTAGCACCCACCCATCGATTGATGATCGCGTCGCGCGGCTGGAAGCCATGGCCATGGGGCGCCTGCCCATGGCCGCTTGAGTCGCATGCGCTGCGGCCGGGAGCATACTCGATGGCCTATTTTCCGTTTGCCGAATACTGGTGGTTCTACCTGGCGTTCACCGGCTTTGTACTGGTGCTGCTGGCTTTGGACCTGGGCCTTTTCCACCGCAAGGCGCACCGGGTTTCCTCGCGCGAGGCGGGCCTGTGGAGCCTGATTTGGATTACACTGGCGCTCGCCTTCAACTACTTTCTCTACCGTTACGCGCTGTGGAGTTTCACGAGCGATCCGCATTTTCCCGGCGACGCGGAACTGGCGGCACGGCAGGTGGGCCTCGAGTTTCTCACCGGTTACATTGTCGAGAAGACGCTATCACTCGACAACATTTTCGTCTTTGTGGTTGTCTTCACGTTCTTTGGGATTCCGGCCGTCTACCAGCACCGCGTGCTGTTCTATGGCATCCTGGGAGCCCTCGTATTCCGCGCCATCTTCATCGCGATGGGCGCCGCGCTGCTTGGATACCACTGGGTGGTGCTACTGTTCGGCGCGTTCCTGATTCTGACTGGAATCAAGATGATGTTCGCTCCGAACCGCAAGATCGAACCGGAGCGGAATCCATTGATCCGCTTGTTCCGGCGCTTCGTTCCAGTAACACCGCAGTTCCACGGTCAGAATTTCTTTGTGCGCCTGGGTGGCAAAGTTCACGCCACTCCGCTGATGCTGGCGCTCCTATTTGTCGAGGCAAGCGACATTCTCTTCGCCGTCGACAGCGTCCCGGCGATTTTCGCGTTGACCAGCGAACCGATGATCGTATTCACGTCGAACGTGTTTGCCATCCTTGGCCTGCGGGCGCTGTACTTTCTACTGGCGGACGCCGTAGATAAGTTCTCCCTGCTCAAGTACGGTCTGGCACTGGTGCTTGTGTTTGTCGGCTTGAAGATGGTCTGGCTCAACGACTTGGCGGGCGGGAAGTTTCCCATTGCATGGTCGCTGGCAATCATCGGAGGAGTGATCGCCGGCTCGATCCTGGCGTCGCTCATGTCCGCCAGGCTGCGTTCTCGCTCGGAGGTTCGCAGCTAATCCAATACGCGGAACAGATTGCTGTAATCGTCGGTCCAGACCCGCATGCCCTTCGGGATGGCAGGCCGCGAACCTACGGCATGGAAGCTGGGCTGCTCGAAGAACCCCTTGCTCATGCTTACCAGCACCCACGTGGTGGCGTAGCAGCCCGTGTCTTCGTCCTCCTCGGTCTCCAGCATCACGGCGTCCTTGCCCAAGCTCTGCGCGGCCAGCTGCACGACGGGAACCAGGTTCAGATAGCGGTTCGAAACGTGCACGCAGAGTACACCGCTCGGCTTGATGTGACGAACGTAGACCGCGAACGCCTCCCGCGTGAGGAGGTGTACCGGGATCGAGTCGCTGGAGAAGGCATCCACTGCCAGCAGGTCGTACTGTTGGCCGGGTTCGCGCTCGAGCGATAGGCGAGCGTCGCCCAGGATGACCTCAACGGGGGCCGGCGATTCGCGCAGCAGCGAGAACTCCTTGTATGCCAGTTCTTTCACCAGCGGGTTCAGCTCGTAGAACCGGTACTCGTCGCCCGGTCTCGCATAGACGCTGAGCACTCCGGCGCCCAGACCAATCACACCAACTTTCTGCGGGCCTTCGCGGTGGCTCGCCATAAGGCCACGCACCACGCCGGACACTTCGCAGTAATAGCCGGTGGGCTTACGGCGCATCGATGGGTGCAGCCACTGCTCACCATGGTTGGTCACGCCATGTGTCAGCTTACGCTCTCCGTCCAGGTCGCTGGCCGTGCCATAATCGCTCACTCGCAGCGTGCCGTAAAAGTTGCGCGCGAGCACGCGGTAACCGCTCACCGTTTCGCGCACTTCATAGGAGAGCGCAAAGCAGAGTCCCAACGCGGCCGCCAGAAGTACCCACCACAGTTGGCGCCTCTTGCCGCTGCAAAAGCGGCTGTCCGGGTCCCTGCGCAACACCAGGAGCGCTAGCACTGCCGTGCCCGCGATGCTGATGGGCAATTCGTATGAACCATTGAATACCGCCGGCGCGAACAAACTGACGAAAACGCCGCCCAGCGCGCCGCCCACCGAAACCATCAGGTAGAAAGAGGTCAGGTAGCGTGGATGCGGCTTGATGCGCGCCAGTTCGCCATGGCACACCATGCACGCGACAAAGAGTCCTGCCGCCCAGATGAGCACCGCCAGCCAGAGTTTGATCTCCGCCCTGTCCGACCACAGCATGTATGTCATGCCGCCGAGCGAGGCGGCCAGCAACGGCATGAAGAACCCGCGCCGGTACCAGCCGTCGGCGTCGAAACACAGAATGAAGCTGAGCAGATAAAGGCTCAAAGGCAACACCCACAGAAACGGGATCGCGGCCACGTCCTGTGTCACGTGCGTGGTGACTGACAGCAGCAACGCGCTGGCGCACGCCGGCAGCAGAATCCAGGCGATGCGTGTACCCGCGGCGGGAGCCGGATCCGTCTGCATCGCGCCTGCCTCGATGTCGCCTGCCTCAGGTGCGACAATGGCTTCCGTCTTTTTCGAGCTCTTGAATGCCGTCGTAGCGCACAGCCCCGCGAAGACCACGTAGGCGGCCGACCAGGCAAGTGTCTGGCTGCGCGTCGACAGGAACGGCTCCACTAGGGGCGGATAGGTGAGTAGCCCCAGCATCGATCCCAGGTTTGACAGCGCGAACAAACGGTAAGGCATGGCGCCTGGCCTGCTTCGTGCGTACCAGGCCTGCAGAAGCGGACCGGTGGTCGACAGCAGCGTGTACGGCAATCCCACCGAAACCACCAGCAGCGCCAGGATACGCAGCGTGGGCATTTCCGCGTTCGAGGGCTTCCAACCGGCCGACGGCGCGATGGGCATCAGCAGGATGCTCAACCCGAGCAGCGTGGCGTGCAAGATTACCTGTTTCTTGGCGGACAGCCGCTTGGCCACGAAGTGCGCGTACGAATAGCCCACCAGCAGCGCGACCTGAAAGAAGAGCATGCAAGTGGTCCACACGGCGGCCGATCCCCCGAACCATGGCAGGATGATTCTGGCAATCATCGGTTGCACCTGGAACAGCAGGAAGGCGCTGAGGAAGATAGATATCGCGTACAAGAGCATGACTTGGCTGGGGACTCCCCCGATCGTGAACCTATGATTTTACAGGTTCAGCCTGCCGCGCGCGATGTAGGTAGCATGAAATTTCTTTCACGTCCCCCTGCGAGTCGCGATGAAAAGCCATACGGCTGCCGCGGCCAGGACGGGAGAAGAGTAAACACCGGCGGTAGGGCACCCCAAAATACAAGCTGCCCGCGACGTGCCCCACACCGTTGAGCGCCATCAATGCCGACAGGATTTAGAACACCGGACGCGTCCAGCGCGCACCTTTGAAGACGGCAGGAGAGGCAGCCAGCATCAGTGCCACGCCAGCGGTCAAACCGGCAATCCAGACCGGAAAAGTGAAAATCGGCAGGGGCACAAGCGGCAAGGCGCGCCGGATGGCTTCCGCGGCTGGATTGTACAGGGACCGGAAATCGTGTGCCGCTTCGTCGGCAACATACAGCGCGATGGCGATGGCCATCACCAACGACGCCCACCCGCGGCGCCGCATGGGATCAACCCTTCGTGCGCCGGAGGTCCACGACCAACTTCATCACAAGGTTCTCAATCACGTCGCGCACCTTGCGGTGGTACTCGATGCGTTTCCCAACAGGGTCGGGCACTTCCCACTCGCGCACAGCCATGGTCAGGTACGGGGGCAGGGGAACGCCGCTCATGTTGATCACCAGGTCGAAGCTGCCGAATTCGACGTCGTCCAGTCCCTTCGGGAATTGTCCGTCGAGAGGTATGTTCCTCTCCTCCATCACCTGGAGGGTTTCGATGGGAATCTCCATCGCGTGCGCGAGACCCGCGCTCGACACTTCCATCACGTCGCTGCCATAGCGGCGCGCGAATCCTTCTGCCATCTGGCTGCGACAGGCATTGCCGATGCAAACGAAAAGAACGCGATCTTTTCGCACAGTTAGAGTTTATCCAGGAACCAGCGATGGACGCGAGGATCCCCGGTCAGTTCCGGATGGAACGTCGCTGCCATGTGGCGCCCTTGTTCCACCAGCACCGGTGAGCCCTGATAGCGCGCCAGCACCGTCACGCCATCGCGGACACTTCGGATAACGGGTGCCCGGATGAACACCGCCTCCAGTTTCCCGCCCCCGGCGCGCAGCAGAAACTCCTCCTCCGGCGTGATCTCGGTGACCCGGCTGTCGACTTGGCGGCCGTAGCCGTTGCGTTCCACAGAAATGTCCATCAAGCCGAGCGACGCCTGCGGCGGATTGCTGACGCCGCAGGCCAACAGGATGGCTCCCGCGCATGTGCCGAGAATCGGCTTGCGAAGCCCGAACTCCTTCAGCGGGTCGAACAATTGCTCAAGGTCCAGCAGTTTCAACATGGTGGTGCTTTCGCCGCCCGGAATCACGAGTCCGTCTACGGAGGCGAGGTCGCCCGCCGTACGCACTTCCATGGTCTCGGCCCCGCCGGCGAGTTCGAGGGCTTTCCGATGCGCCTCGAAATCGCCTTGCAAAGCCAATACACCGACACGCTTCACGTCTACCATCCTCGCGTCTGAAGTAATTCAGTCTCCGGAATCTTCGAAATATCCAGCCCGGGCATGCCCATGCCGAGTTCTTCGCTGGCCTCCAGAAGTTTGACCGGATCGTTCCAGTAAGTCACCGCCTTGACGATGGCGCGCGCGCGGTTTTCCGGATCGTCGGACTTGAAGATTCCGGAGCCCACGAATACGCTTTCGGCGCCCAGCGCCATCACCAGCGCCGCGTCGGCAGGAGTGGCCACGCCGCCGGCTGAGAAGTTCGGTACCGGCAACTTGCCCTTTTCCGCCACATATTGGACCAGTTCGAGAGGCGACTGCAGCTTCTTGGATTCGGCCACCAGTTCTTCCTTGCCGAGCACGGTGAGCTGCTTCATCTCCTTCTGGATAGTCCTCATGTGGCGCACGGCTTCCACGATGTTGCCCGAGCCCGCTTCACCTTTGGTGCGGATCATTGCCGCGCCTTCGGCGATGCGCCGGAGCGCTTCTCCGAGGTTCCGCGCGCCGCACACGAACGGAACTTTGAACTGGTGCTTGTCGATGTGGTGCTCTTCATCGGCGGGCGTCAGAACTTCGCTCTCGTCGATGTAGTCGACCTTCAACGCTTCCAGGACGCGGGCTTCCATGAAATGGCCGATGCGCGCCTTGGCCATGACGGGAATGCTCACCGCTTCCATGATTTCACGGATCTTGCGAATGGGCGCCATGCGTGCCACGCCGCCTTCCTTGCGGATGTCCGCGGGGACGCGCTCGAGCGCCATCACCGCCGCCGCGCCCGCCTTCTCTGCGATCACCGCCTGCTCGGCGTTGGTGACGTCCATGATGACGCCGCCCTTGAGCATCTCGGCCAAACCGACCTTGACCCTGAAATCCTCATCCATGAACTGCATCTTATTTCTCCTAATCTCTCGCCGGTTGCCCTTCGGCCGCCGGTCTCCTATCTCAAACTATTGCTGTAGCGGGTTCCGGCCGCGATCTGCCTCGCACCCGCTCCAGTTCCTTCCTGAAAACCTTGCCCAGAATGGCGATTCCTTCTGTGATTTCGGCCGGCGCCAAGCCGGCGAAGCTCAGCCGCAGTGCGCCCGGGTCGCGCCGTGTTACCTCGAAATAGCGGCCGGCCAGGTAAGATACGCCTTCGCGCTGCACCCGAGGAGCCAACTCGGCTGCGTCCAGCGGTTCGGGCAACCGCACCCACAGGCTCATACCTCCTTGCGGTTTGGTGAAGCGCGTACCCGCCGGCAGATACTTCTCGCAGGCCGCCACAGCCGCCGCAAGCTTCTCACGACCCGCGGCCACGATTCGCCGCCGGTGCGCTTCCAGGCGTCCCGATTCGGCAAAGCGCAACAGCGCGGCCTGGGAGAGTTGGTCTGTGTGCAGGTCTGTCCACTGCTTGGCTTCCATCATGCGTGCCACGAGCGCTCGCGGGGCCACGATCCAGCCCACACGCAACCCCGGAAAAGCAATCTTCGAAAAACTCCTCAGCAGCGCCACGCCGGAGTTTTCATCCATCCGCTTGAGAGGCGCCGCGCGGTCACCTTCGTAACGCAGTTCGCCGTAAATGTCGTTCTCAATCACCGCTGCCTGCGCCTTGCGCGCCACCCGCAGCAGCGCCGCGCGCGATTCGGCGGGCATCGATTCTCCGGTGGGATTTTGAAAATCCGGGGTGACCACCACAAGGCGCACGTTGTCCCGCCCCAGCGCGCGATCGAGCGCCTCGACATCCATGCCACGCGGCCCGACAGGGATGCCCACGAGGCGGGCGCGCCGCGAGAAAAAAGTATTTCTAAGGCCCGGATATACCGGATCTTCCACCGCCACCGCATCGCCCGCCCGGACCAGCACTCGCGCCACCAGGTCCAGTCCCTGCTGGCAACCGCTGGTGACCATCAGGTCGTCGTCGCCGGTCAGCACGCCCTCCCGGCGCGCTTCGCCGGCCAGGTAGTGACGCAACGGCGGGTAGCCGCCCGGCGAACCCAACTGCAGTATGGACGAAGCGTGAGGCGCGCGCAACGCTTCGTCGCAGCATAGCCGGAATTCGTCCACCGGGAAGAGTTCTTCGGCGGGGCGCGATGTCGCGAAGCTGATGTGTTCCTCGCCCGCCCGCGGCAGCGTCGCACCGGCGATCTCGTCGAATTCCTCCGTCAGGCGCGCCCAGTCCAGCCGTGAATGCTCTCCCGCCGGCCGGGCGGCGACAAAACTCCCCCGTCCGACGTGCCCGCGAATCAGCCCTTCGTTCTCCAGTAGCTCATAAGCGGCCGAAACGGTAGTCCGGTTCAGGCCGAGCAGGCCAGCCAATTCCCGCGTCGCGGGCAGCCGTTCGCCAGCGGCGATGGCTCCAGATCTGACGCTTTCCTTAATGTGATCAGATAGTTGCCTGTAAATTGGCAGATCGGAATCCGGATCGACCTGAAATGGCGGCAACATACCTTGGCCTGGCATCACCATACCATATTGGATGATCCCGAGCAAGACGCCTGCTTTTTGTTACAATCATGTCCTTAACAATGACCAGAGCCCTTCTTGCCGCCCTGCTGCTTGCCGCTCTCTTCACGGACGGCTCCCTGCTCGCGCAGAAGCGGCGTAAGAAGAAGGAGAAGGAGCCGCCCACCCAGGTGCTGGAACTGCCCAAGGAACTGCCGCAGGCCATCGTGGCCGAAGCCGGCCGCCTGGTATTCCACACGGTGCCGTTGTCCGGCCGGGGTCTCCTGTCGCAGCAAGTACGCGACGCTCTGAAAGCAGTGGAAAGGATGAAGGGAGGCGCCACCCTGGTCAAGTTGCGCGCGTTCGTGGCCGGCACGGGGGATATGCGCCGCGTGTCCCAGATCGTCAGCGAGACTTTCGAGGACCGCCATCAACCGCTCCCGGCCTTGAGCGTCGTCCAAGTGGGCGGGTTACCCATGGAGGGCGCGCAACTGGCGCTGGAAGCCATTTCGGCGGACCGCAAGGTGGTGAACCCGGGCGGCATTGCGTTTCTTGCAGGACAGCAAATCGTGGCTGAGAGTCCCACCATGCGGATGCAGCCCATGGTGGAGAAATCCGTCGGGCAACTCTCGACGTTGCTGGCGGCCGCCGGCGCGGGTAAGGACGAGATGTTACGCGTCACCTGTTTCATGACGTCGTTGGAGGATGTGGACGCAGTGCGGCAGACAGTGGCTCGCGAGTTTCCGAGGGCCGGTGCCGCTTTCATACAATTGCAGAGAGAACCTCGCACGTCGCTGGTGGAGTGCGAGGCTGTGGCGCGGCTGGCCTCCGCACCCGCGGCTTCGCCCACGTTCCTGAACCCGCAAGGTCTGCCCCTCTCGACGAATTACGCCCAGGCAGTCCTGACCGGGCCGGCGAAGCTCGCCTTCACAGGTACCCAGATGGCGTTCGGCCACCGCAACGAGGACGCCTTGCTCGCTTTCCAGAGATTGGAGAAGGCCCTTGGGGGCGTAAGGTCGTCGTTGCGCGACGCGATCTGGACCAGCTACTATCCGCTTTCGAGCGCCAGCACCGGCCTGATTCGCAGCGTGCGCTTCGATTTTCTAAACAAAGCCGCGCCGCCGGCTGCCACCATGGTGCCCTTCGAAGGATTACCTTCGCTGGACGCCTCCTTCGCCGTAGAAGCGGTTGCCCGCGTAGTCGAGTAACGAAACCTTTCCGGACCGCGCGCCGTCAGAAGGCCTTTGCAGCGGAATCGCCGGTCTTCAGCGATAATGAGAGATTACGGCGAGAATCGACAACATGAAGATTTCCACCCTGCTCTTCTTTGCTCCGTTTTTGATTTGCGCGACTGTTTTGGCGCAGAAGTACGAGGTGTCGGTGGGCGCCAACCTCATTCGCCTCGACAGCAAGCCTCTCGGCTCGATCGCCACTTCCGGCGGTGCCGATGACGACACATACTTCAAGAAAGTGAGTGTCGAGGGTGCGTCTCTCCGCCTGACGCTCAACTCCAAGGGCTATTACGGTCACGAGATCGGATACTCTTATAACCGCTCCATGCTGAACATCGTCACCCGCGTGACCGACGAGGACGACAACGAGACCGTGACCCACCATCAGCGCAAGGTGCCGGTCAAGCAGTTCACATACAACTTTCTCATGTACATGATGCCGGCCGGCGAACGGATACGCCCGTACATCACGGTGGGCGCGACGGTGCAGGATTACGGCGCGCCGAACCTGGACGAGTGGACGCACGGCAGCTCGCGCAATTACGGCGGCAACATCGGCGCCGGCATCAAGATCCGCATGTTTCCTCACGCCCAGTTCCGTCTCGACCTCCGGCAGCACTTCGTGGGCACTCCTTACGACCTGACCTATGAGGATGAGCAGAAACTCAGCGGCGGCGTCATGAAGAACAGCAGCGTTTCGGCCGGATTCGGGATTACTTTCTAACTGTCCGCCCCACCTACCTGCCCACCCAGGCCACCAGCAACTGCGCCAGCACGATTTTGGCGATCATGGCGGCGGGGTAGACCGCCGCGTAGGCCAGGTTGGGGGCCTCCGAGGGCGACGCCATTTCGCTCGCGTAGGCCAGGCAGGCCGGTTGGGTCTGTACGCCGCTCATCAGCCCGAGCAGCGAGTCATAGGGCATCCTGAGAACCTTGTATCCGAAGATCATAGTCCCCAACGTTACGCCGAACGTGAGGACCGCCCCGGCCGCCAGCATTTCCATGCCGTTCGAGCGCAACGTCCCGGCGAACGTGAAGCCCGCCCGCGTGCCCACGCCGGCCATGAACAGCAGCAACCCGATCTGGCGCAGCGTGAGGTTGGCGCTGATGGGGATCACCCAGGTGACGCGCCCGCTGCGCTCGATCTTCCCGAGCAGCAGCGCCACCAGCAGTGGTCCGCCAGCCAGTCCGAGCCTCGCCACACCGCCTCCCGGCAGCGGGATGGGCAGCATGCCGAGAAAGACGCCCAGCACCATGCCGATGGCCACCGACCCGAAATCGGTTTCCACGGTGCCGCGGATGGAATCTCCGAAGAAGTGCCGCGCGGCCGGGAAATTCACCGGGCGCGTGAGCACTCGCAGGTGGTCGCCCGCCTCCAGCCGCGTTTCCGGCGCGGGCACGATGTCTACGTCGCCGCGCCGTAGCCGCGTGATGGTGGCGCCCAGGCGGTTCTGCAAGTCCAGGTCGCGGATGCGCTTGCCGACCACGTCCTTGCTCGAAACATAGATGCGCCGGAAGTCCAACTGAGACCGGTCGAGTTCGATTTGCGCTTTACTGGATTCGCCGAAGATCTGCCGCGCGCGGTCGAGCGCCGTCTCCTCGCCCACGACGGCGACGATGTCGCCTTCATTGAGCGTCGTATCCGAACGCGCGATATCGGTCACGCCACCCTTCTGAATCCGGCTAATGACGAACCCCAATTCCTTGTGCAATCCCAGCACATCCCCGATGGTGCGCCCGATGACGCCCGGGTTCCGCACGACGAAGTCGCGCACCATGATCTCGCCGCCCTCTTCGTGAGGTTCAAACTTGACGCGCCAGATCCTGCGCAGAAACTGGAAGCACAACAACACGCCGATGACGCCGACCGGGTACGCGATACTGTAAGCCACCACGGGTTCCTCGGAGAGCCGGCGGGCCTCCTCGGCAGCCACGCCCGTTGCCGCGGCGCGCTCATGAACGAGTTCGCGCGTCGCCGCCAGGGCCGGCGTGTTCGTGACGGCGCCGCAGAACAACCCGGCCGCCCGGGGCGCCGGAAGCCGGAGCAGGGAAGCGATGCCCAGGGTCAGCAACGCCCCGAAGACCAGCACCGCAACGGTGAAGAGGCTGTCCCGGTATCCCTGACGACGGAACGATTCGAAGAACGCCTTGCCCGAGTGAATGCCTACCGCATACACGAAGATAATCAGGCCCAGGCTGGGCACCACCTCCGGCAGCGCCACTGCTGGACTCAATGCGCCGATGGCCAGACCGACGAACAGCACCCCGGTGACGCCCAGGCGAAACCCAAACAGACTGATTTCGCCGAGCAGGTATCCAAGGCCAATCACCAGGAACAACGTAAGAATCGGGAACTCGGTCAGCAGCGCGATCGCGGATTGGGTCATGTCGAAGAAGGACTCGCCAACAGCTCCTCAATGAGGCGCGCCGCCCGCCAGGCGTTTCCTTCGGCTTCATCGCTGAAGCCACCGCCTTCGGCGAAATCCGCGCCGGGAACGTGGCAAAGCAGACACGCTCCCTTCCAATCGTACAGCTTGCGCGCGAGCGCCGCGACCTCGGTCGCGTCCAGTTCGTGGCCGAGGAGGGCGGGGCGGTCAGGGTCCAAGACCTCTTCCAGGTATGCTTCTCCGGGATCGAGATCGGCGTCGATCACGACGGCTATCTCGTGTCGCGAAAAGTCTTCGGCAATTTCGGGAGTGAGCTGATGGACAGCCAGCGCCGTTGCGCCGGCCGCAAGATCAGGATCGAGTATCTCGAGAACGCGGTGGGCAATCCCGTCGTCACGACGTAGCGGATTGCCCACCGCAATCAGGAGAACTCGCATCTCGGCCTAGCGTTGGTAGCGGCTCAGCACAGCACCGCGGCGGTCGCGCACTTCCAGCACCATGGGCATCTTGCCCAGGGCGTGTGTCGAGCAACTCAGGCACGGGTCATAGCAGCGGATACCGGCCTCCACCCGGTTGAGCATTCCTTCCGTGACCTTCTTCGGATCGACGAAATGCTTGGCCGTCTGCTCCACCGTCTTGTTCATGGCGATGTTGTTCTGCCCGGTGGCGATCAGCAGGTTGGCTTTCGTCATCAGCCCGCTGTCATCCACCCAGTAATGGTGGAACAGCGTGCCCCGCGGCGCTTCCGCGCTGCCGATGCCTTCGTTACGGTTCTGCCCGGCGCGGGCGCGCGTGTGTTTATCGAGCAGCGCCGGATCCGACACCAACTCGTCGATCTTCTCCACGCAGTGCAACATCTCGATGCAGCGCGCCAGGTGATAGTGGAACGACTGGTTCACGGTGGGGCCGAATCGCTGCTTGAACTCGCGCAGTTCGCGGTCGGCCAGTGGCGTGCCGGCGTGGGTAGCGACATTCAGGCGGGCCAGCGGTCCCACCCGGTACGCGCCGCCCGGATACCCCAGCGGCTTGTAATAGGGGAATTTGCAGTAGCTCCACTCTTCGCTCGCCTCACCGATGAAGGTGTGGTAGCGTTGCGGATCCAGGCCCTCGGCGACAACGTTGCCTTCGGCGTCCACGATGCGGATCGGGCCGTCGTAGTATTCCAGGCCTCCGGTCTCGCTGACCGTGCCCAAGAACAGCGATGGGAAATTCCCGATGTTCTCGATCTCCTCGGGGAACTGATCGATGAGCGCCTTCATCCGTCCCAACGCCATTTGCACGCTGGAGAGCGCTTCGGGGATCCAGCCGGCAATCTCGTCGCGGGCGCGGCCGTCGATCGGATTCAACACGCCGCCCGGCGTTCCCCACGCAGGATGAATACGCTTGCCGCCCAGCAATTCGATGACACGCTGCCCGAACTGGCGCAGACGTACGCCACGGCGCGCCATGTCCGGGTCGCGCTCGGCCAAGCCGAGCACATTGCGCTGGGCTGGGTCGGAGTCAAATCCCAGCAAAAGATCCGGCGCCGACAGGTGGAAGAAGCTCAGCGCGTGCGACTGCAGGATCTGGCCGTAATTGATCAGGCGGCGCAGCCGCACCGCGGCCGGCGGAACCTCTACTCCCAGCAACGCGTCGCCAGCCTTGGAACTCGCCAGCACGTGGCTCACCGGGCAGATGCCGCAGACGCGCGCCATCAGGCCGGGCATTTCGTGGAAAGGACGTCCTTCGCAGAACTTCTCGAAACCGCGGAACTCCACCACGTGGAACTGCGCGCTCTCCACCTGGTTCGAATCGTTTAGGTAAATCGAAATCTTGGCGTGACCCTCGATACGGGTGACGGGACTGATAAGAATGCGTTCGGCCATGGCTATCCAAACCTCCGTTCGTCGAGCACTGGCTCGCGTCCCGCGAGCAGGTCGACCAGCAACTTGTAGATATCGTCGGCCGAAGGCGGGCACCCTTGCAGGAAGTAATCCACCTTCACAACCTCGTGCACGGGGCGCACCTGCTCAAGCACCTTGGGGACAACACCGTTGTCACTTCCCGGGATTCCCATCACTGTGGTGGAGTTCTCCCGGTAAGCGCGGTCGAGCACGTCGTTCACGTTGAAAGCGTTGCGCATGGCCGTGACGTTGCCGGTCACCGCGCAATCGCCGAAGGAAACCAGAATCCGGGTCCGCTCACGAACCTTCCTTATATGCTCCAGATGCTCTTCATTTGCCACCGCGCCTTCCACCAGCGTGATGTCTACTTCCGGAAAGTCTTTGTAGTCGGTGACCGGCGAAGCGCACAGCTCAACCCGCTGCGCGAGATCGAGCAAACGCTCGTCCATATCCAGAAACGACATATGACATCCGGAACATCCGCCCAACCACACTGTGGCCAGACGGGCCTTCTTACTTACCGCACCCATTGATGTTTCTCCCTGGCGGTGACAATGTACTTCAGGAAACCGCGATCTTTTCTCATTTCCGCTACCGATTTTCCCTTTGCGAACAGCGCGCCCGTGGGGCAGACCTGTACGCACTTGCCGCATCCGGTGCAGCTTTCGCTTTCGCCCCACGGCTCGTCGAGGTCCGAAACCACGTGGCTCTTGGAGCCGCGGCCGGCCACGTCCCAGGTGTGCGCACCCTCTACTTCGTCGCAAACCCGCACGCAGCGCATGCACAGCACGCAGCGGTTCTGGTCCATGCCGAAGCGCTCGTGGCTGGTGTCCACCTTCAGCACCGGGAACTGGTAGCGCAGCCGCACATGGTCGATGCCGAGTTCGGAAGCCAGGTCCTGCAACTCGCAGGCGCCGTTCATCACGCACACCGCGCAGACGTGGTTGCGCTCGGCGAACAGCAGTTCGACGATGAGCCGGCGGTACTTGCGCAGCCGCTCGCTGTCGGTGTGCACCACCATGCCTTCCTCGACCTTGGTCATGCAGGCGGCCTGCAACTTGCGGCGTCCTTCCACCTCCACCATGCAGAGCCGGCAGGAACCCACGTTGCTTACTCCGCCGACATGGCACAGCCGCGGAATGCGTATCCCGCTTTCCCAAGCCACGTCGAAGATGGTCTGCTCCGGCAGACCTGTCACGGCTTTGCCGTCGATTTCGAAACTTCTGACGCTCATTTACCGCTCTCCTTGCTCCCCGCCGCCAGCGCCTGGCACTGGCCCGCAGGGCAACGGTGATCCTGAATGTGCGCGGCGTATTCTTCGCCAAAGTACTTCAGCGTGCTCAACACCGGATTCGGCGCGGTTTGTCCCAGCCCGCACAGGCTGGTCTCCCTGAGCAACTCACACATCTCCTTGAGCAACTCGATGTCGGTCTCGGTGGCCTCGCCTTTTGTGATGCGCACTAGCGTGTCGTGCATCTGCACGGTACCGGCGCGGCAGGGGATGCACTTGCCGCAGCTTTCGTCCATGCAGAATTCCATGAAGAAGCGCGCTACGTCCACCATGCAACTGGTATCGTCCATGACGATGAGTCCGCCCGAGCCCATGATGGAGCCGATTTTGGACAGCGATTCATAGTCCACCGGCGTGTCCAGATGTTCGGCCGGAATGCATCCGCCCGACGGACCGCCCGTCTGCGCGGCTTTAAACTTATGCCCGCCCGGGATGCCGCCGCCGATTTCGAACAGGATGGTGCGCAGCGGAGTGCCCATAGGGACTTCGATGAGTCCCGTGTTGTTAATCTTTCCGGCCAGCGCGAAAACCTTGGTGCCCTTGCTTGTGGCCGTCCCGACCGAGGAGAACCACTTGCTCCCGTTGTTGATGATCGGCGGGATGTTGGCGAAGGTCTCCACGTTGTTGATCAACGTCGGCCGTCCCCACAACCCGGCTTCGGGCGGGTACGGCGGACGCTGCCGCGGTTGCCCGCGGCGGCCCTCGATCGAGGCCAGCAGGGCGGTTTCCTCGCCGCAGACGAACGCTCCGGCCCCGATGCGGATATCCACGCGGAACTGGAGTCCGGATTCGAAGATGCGGTTGCCGAGCAGACGCTCGCGCTCGGCCTGTTTGATGGCTGTTTGCAAGCGCTGGATGGCCAGCCCGTATTCGCCGCGAACGTAAATGAAGCCCTGCTGCGCGCCCACCGCGTAAGCCGCGATGGCCATGCCCTCCAGCACACGGTGCGGATCGCCTTCGAGCACGCTGCGGTCCATGAACGCGCCCGGATCGCCCTCGTCCGCGTTGCAGACTATGTACTTGATGTCGGAGCGCTGCTTGGCCACCAGTTCCCACTTGAGACCCGTGGTGTATCCGGCGCCGCCGCGCCCGCGCAACCCACTGGCTTTCACCTCTTCGATGACTTGCTGAGGTGTCATCTCGGCGATCACTTTCGCCAGGGCCTGGTAGCCACCCTCGGCGATGTAATCCACAATGCGCTCAGGGTCCACCCTGCCGCTGTTGGACAGCACCACCTTATGCTGCTTGGAGAAGAAGTCGGACTTTTCGTCCAGCCGTTTCCCGGCGAGCTTGGCCTTGTCGGCGGGCGCGTCGCTCACCAGCGCCGCCGCGTCTTCCGGGGTCACGTCGCCGTACAGCGCCCCATCCGCCGAAGTGCGCACCATGGGGCCTTTGCTGCAAAGCCCCAGGCAACCGGTGCCGCAGACTTCCACTTTCCCTTCCTTGCCGGCCGCCTTCACGGCGTCGGTAAGCGCCTTCTTAACCGCTTCCGCGCCGGCCGAAATGCAGCCGGCCGCGGTGCAGACGCAGATGCGGTTCTCCAGCCCTCGCTGGCGCTCCTGTTCCTGTTCCTGTTGTTCAGTCAGTTCCTCGATGGTCATTTCACACCGATCCGATCCAGTTCCTTATTCAACTGTTCTTGAGTGACGCGGCCCATGATGCGCCCATCGTAGATGACGGCGGGTGCGATGCCGCAAGCGCCGATGCAGCGCGCCGCGCCCACACTCACCTTGCCGTCGGGGCTGGTCGTGCCGGCCTTGGCGCAGCGGTGCTCGAGGGTGTTCATCAAACCGAGCGATCCGGCCACGTAACAAGCCGTCCCCAGGCAGACGGTCATGGAATGCTCGCCCTTGGGCGCGAGCGAGAAGAAATGGTAGAACGTTGCTACGCCCAGCACGCGGCTGGGGGGCAGCTTCAATTTGCGAGCGATGGTGTTCAGCAAGTCGGGTGACAGGAAACCGTACAACTCCTGAGCCGTATGCAGAACTTCGATGAGCGCGTCGCCGGAATAGTGGTAACGCGACATGGCCCGCTCCAACATCTTTTCGCGGTTGTCTCTTGCCGCCGCCATTGGGGCGGCCTGCGGTTTTGTTTCTACTGGCATGATTGTCTCAATGAATTACGTGCGCGCACGGGGGCCGGATTTCACCCCTTGGTTTCCTTCCATGCGGCTTCCCGGGAAGGCCCTCGGCTGATAAACGCAGAATGGCTCTTCCGCAAGGTAATTACCGGTCATCCCGTAAGCCCGGGCCCGGCATCCCATACAAACCTGTTTGAATTCGCAAGGGGAGCACTTGCCCTCGAGTCGTCCGGTGTCGCGCAGGGTGGCAAACAGTTCGGACTGCTCCCAAATCTGGCGAAGCGGAGTTTGCTTCAAGTCGCCCGCCGAAAGCGGCAGGTATCCGCAAGGCTGCACTTCGCCTGTGTGCGAGATGAAGCACACGCCCGAGCCGGCCAGACAGCCGCGGGTCATGGCGTTCATGCCTCGCGTCGGCAACTCGGGAACCTCCATGCCCAAACGGCGCGCGTCGGCCCGCCGCTGGCGCACAATCCGATAGTAATGCGGCGCGCAAGTGGCCTTCAACTCCAGGCCGGAATCGAGCGAACGGTCGTAAAACCAGTTCAGGATGCGTTCGCTCTCCGGGCCTTGTATGGACTGGTCCTCCGCGATAGTCAACCCGCAGCCCACGGGCACCAACAGGAACAGGTGGAACGCGTCCACTTTGAGCGACTGCGCCAAGCGCAGAATGCCCGGAAGTTGGTGCGCGTTGTGCTGGGAGGCCGTGGTGTTGATCTGGGTAGAAATCCCCAGCTCCTGTAAGCACTTGATTCCGTATACGGCGGCATCGAAAGCGCCCGCGTGCCCGCGGAAACTGTCGTGCGTCTGCCGGTCCGCGCCGTCCAGGCTCACGGCAACCCGCTGGATGCCGGCATCCTGGATCCGGTGCGCCATGGCCTCGTCCACCAGCGTGCCGTTGGTAGCCAGCGCTACCCGAATGTTCTTCGAGGCCGCTCGCTGGGCGATGTCGAACACATCGCGCCGCCATAACGGCTCTCCTCCACTCAAAACCAGGATCAGTGGGGCGTATTCCGCAATCTCATCAACGATCCGGGCGCATTGCTCATAGTCCAGATCCGACGGACTCATCAGTTCGGTCGCGTTGGCTCTGCAGTGTATGCACCTTAAATTACAACCAGTTGTGAGCTCCCAGAAGATGAGGCGGGGGCGGTCGGTGCCGGTTTGCCCGTGACCGTGCATGCAATTGATCTAGCAATTTGGAGGCCAAGATTGGCTGTTGATATATAAGCACTTGCGCGCGAATGTGTCACACTTGTGGGGCATATGCCCCAGGAGTGGGGGTGCATCTCGTTCCGCTGTTCGGTGTATTGGGGCAAATGCCACAAATAGAGATCCTCAGCCCGTTGCGAGGTACAGAAATCGCAGGATGAACAATCCGGTAAGGAGGTACACCAGCCAGCTCACCTTACGCCCCTGGCCGGCGGCCAGCTTGAGGAGCGTGTAGCTGGTGAAGCCGAAGGCCAGCCCATTGGCGATGCTGAACGTGAGGGGGATAGCGCTCATGGTAAGGAAAGCGCTGATGGCGATCACAGGATCGTTCCAGTCTATGTCGCCGATGGCGGTCATCATCATGCAACCGACAACGATGAGCGCGGGAGCCGTCGCTGCGGCGGGGATCACGCCGACCACCGGGGCGACAAAAAGCGCCGCGAGGAACAGTAGACCGGTGACAATCGCCGTGACGCCTGTACGTCCGCCGGCGACCACGCCTGCGGCGCTCTCGATGTAGCTCACCACCGTCGAGGTGCCCGAGAGCGCGCCGGCGATGGTGGCTGTGGCATCGGAAATCAGGATGCGGTTCACGCGGGGAATCTGGTGCGTCCTGTTGAACAGGCCTGCTTTCTTGCCCACCGCCACCAGAGTGCCCACGTTGTCGAACAGGTCAACGAACAGGAACACGAAGACGATCTCCAGAGCTCCCAGCTTGAAAGTGGCGTTAAGATCCAGCTTGAACGCGGTGCCGGTGATGTCCGAGAGCCGGTAGGCGTGCGGTTGCCAGTGGACCAAGCCCAAAGCGGCGCCCACGCCAGTGGCTCCCAGGATTCCCAGGAGCATGGCGGCCCTGACGCGCCACGCCATCAGCGCGCCGATGAGCACGAGTCCGAACATCGCGAGCAGCGTGTTGGGATCGCGCAGGTTGCCCAGCGTCACGGTGGTGGAAGGGCTGGGCACGATGATGCCGGAGTTGCGGAACCCCACCAGGGCGATGAACAGGCCGATGCCGGCACCCACGGCCGAATAGAGTTCGGTCGGAATCGCGGAGACGATGAGCTGCCGCACTCCGATGGCGGTGAGCAGCAGAAATGCCACTCCCGAAATGAACACCGCCCCCAGCGCCGCCTGCCAGCTCACGCCCATGCCCTTCACCACCGTGTAGGTGAAGTAGGCATTGAGGCCCATGCCCGGCGCCAGCGCGATCGGGTAACGCGCCACGATCCCCATCATGAGGCTGCCGAAAGCCGATGCCAGGCAGGTGGCGGCCACCACAGCGGTGAGTGGCATGCCGGTCTCGGCCAGGATGGCGGGATTGACAAAGACGATGTATGCCATCGTCATGAAGGTCGTCACCCCGGCCAGAATTTCGGTCTTCCAGTTAGCGCCCAGCGCCTCGAACTCGAAATAGCGCTCCAGCGTCTGTCTCCAGGCGTGCATTTCTCCCTGAATTCCTTTCCGGGTAGCTGCCGGCGTGAATAGTGCGCGGCGGTGATGGCGCTCCGGTCAGCGCAGGTAAGCGTCGTCTCCGCGGCGCCAGTCTTCGCGGACGGGCGAGAACAGGTCGATGGCCACGCTGTTTTCGAGCGCCTGCACGAAGTGGGGCGCACCGGGCGGAATCACGACGACGGCGCCGGCTTCGACCACTTCCTCCTCGCCGTCGATGTGAAACCGAAGCTTGCCTTCTGCCACCATCGAGATCTGTTCGTTTTCGTGCGCGTGGGATGGTACCAGGACGCCCTTCTCCAGGAAGATGCGCGCCACTGTCATCCGCTCGCCGTGAATCGCTTGCCGCTCCAGGCGCGGATTCAAGCGTTCTTTGTTAATTTGGCTCCAATGATAAAGGGTCATCCGGGCGGTATTGTATCATAAGGTTTTGATTCGACTGGAGCCAACTATGAAAGGTGTCGTTCTCGCGGGCGGAACCGGCAGCAGGCTTCACCCCCTTACCAAGATCACCAACAAGCACCTGTTGCCGATTTATGACAAGCCCATGATCTACTACCCCATCGAAACGCTTGTCGATGCGGGCATCCGGGACATCCTGGTCGTCACCGGGGGCAAAAACGCGGGCGACTTTCTAAGGCTGCTGGCCAATGGCAAGGCGTTCGGTCTTTCCCACCTCGACTACACCTACCAGGAGGGCGAGGGCGGCATCGCCGACGCGCTGGCTCTGGCTGAACACTTCGCCGACGGCAAGAAGCTTTGCGTCATGCTGGGCGACAACATCGTCGAGGGCAGCATCCGCCCTGCGGTGGAGGAATTCCGCCGCCAGGAGCGCGGGGCCAAGATCCTGCTTCGCGAGGTGCAGGACGCCGAGCGCTTCGGCGTGGCGGAGATCGTCGGCAATCGCATCGTAGGCATCGAGGAAAAACCCAAGCGCCCAAAGTCGAACTACGCGGTTACTGGCATTTACATGTACGATCACACGGTCTTCGACAAGGTCCGCACACTGGTGCCTTCGGCGCGCGGCGAGCTGGAAATCACCGACGTCAACAACGCTTACATCCGCGAGGAGACGATGACTTTCTCGTTCCTGGACGGCTGGTGGACCGACGCCGGCACATTCGATTCGCTGCTCCGCGCCGCGAACCTTGTCGAGAAAACCCGGCGCAGGAGCTGCGAACCGGTGGGGCGCGGCTGATGGCCGTCATCCTCTCATCCCGGCTAGGCGACGCGGCGCCGGCGGGCCTCGCGGGCGACCTGGCGATCCCGGACTGCGCGCCGGGCATCGGCGACGTCATCACGTCGATGGATTCACCGAAACTGATTGCGGGCGTGCGCATAGCGGGCGTGAATCTGTGGCCCGACGACCGCGGCTATTTCCTCGAGGTGATGCGCTCGGGCCGGGGCCTGACCGAGGGCTTCACAACCGGCGAACTGCAGGTGTCGGCGGCCCTAAGTTTTCCGGGGACCATCAAGGCGTTCCACTACCACCAACTCCAGAGCGATTGCTGGACCGTGCCGACGGGATTGCTGCAGATCGCGCTGGTGGATTTGCGGCGGCAGTCGCCGGACTACGGGCGCAAGAACACAATGTACATCGGCGTGGTGCGCCCCTGGCAGGTGCTCATACCACCGGGGGTGGCGCATGGCTACAAAGTAATCGGCAACGAGGCGGCGCTGATGGTCTACGCGACGGACCACACCTACAACCCTCTCGACGAAGGCCGTATCCCTTTCAACGAAGGGCAGATAGCCTACGACTGGGAAATCCAGCACAAGTAGCTCTGAGATGAACCTTTTTTAATGAACGATTAAGAGCCGCTTCATGTCCCGATGGGAAGATGAGTTCGTAGACGACGAACTCGTCTTAAGGTAAGGAGATAGACCACATGAAGAGATTGCTGCTGGCGTTCGTTGCTCTGTCCGTCTTTACCGGCACGGCCGTGTTTGCTCAGCCGGCCGCCACCGACACGAAGCAGGAACAGTCCAAGGAAAAGAAGAAGAAGAAAAAAGGCGGCAAGAAGAAGACCGAAACCAAGAAGGAAGAAACCAAGAGTTAGTTCGTCCCCATCGAACTGTCTCGACCGCCGCGTGCCAGACGCCCATCAGAGGGTGCCGCTCGCGGCGGTTCTGTTTTTGGGACCGCTTCAGCGGAGCCACTCGACGCGGACCCGGCCCTGGTGCTCCCTTTGGGGGAATGTGGTGAGGCGCAGACGGCCATGCTCGGGGTCGAATACCAGGCCGGGGGCTTCGGCGAGACGCACGATTGAGTGCCCGCTTTCGGCCGATGCCGCGGTAACAGTGAAGGCGTAAGTCCAGCCGTCCGCTGTTACCAGGCGGACGATTTGGCCCGGGGCAGGCGGGCTGGATGTGCCGAGGGTGAGCGCATCGTGGCCCGCGCCCAGCAGGTCGGCCGTCATGCGGGGCCTCCCGCGTTGCCGGAACGTGCCGGACCTCCACTCGCCATCGCCTAACGCGTACGCGTGCTCCACTTTGGCGCCGCGCATCCTGATCGCGCCGATTTCTCCTCGGAAACTCGCGCTGAAATTCCCCGCCGGCAGGGCGACGGTATCCCGCGCGCCGGCGACAACGAAATCCACAAGATCGCCATCCACAAGTTTGAGCGCCAGCGCGGCGCCCGGCGCATCGATCCTCTGAATGACTCTGGAGTGCGTCTTCGCGCCGTACGGCTCGAGGACCGCGGCGAAGCGGCTGCGGCCATCCGCGGGCCGGTGCCGCAGCATGACAAAGGGACGGCTATGGGAATCCAGCGCCGCTTCGTCTTCGCCGGCGGCTCGTATGGAGGGATTCTCGCCCGCGACCAGCGTGCTGGAAGTTTCGGGGAACAACGTTGCACGCAAGCCGGGAAGATCGCCGTTGGCGGGAAGAAAGCGTACAATCAGCCCGCGGCCCGTTGGCGCTTCCGCCGAACGGAGGTTGTGCAGGAAGCCATAAGCATAATGCGGGCGCCGAACTTCGCCGGCCTGACCTTCGTGGCGCGTAGGCCGCCAATCGAAGCCCGGCGGAAGCAAGGCCGCCAGCGGAGTCGCTGCGGCGTCCAAGGCGACGCGCGAGGGCCGGCTGGCATCGCCGTGCAGGAAATAGTCATGGGTTTTGCCGCCTTCGACTTCGAACAAATCAACCGCGTATTGGCCTTCGGTGCCCGCGCCGACCACGATCAGAGTACGGCGGTAGACGCTCACTTTGCCGGGGTAAGCACGCTCGCCGCCCGCGCTCACCACCTGCACCAGGGGATCGCCGGCGTCGAAGATGTGCAAACTGCCCTCCGAAGGAGGCCCGGGGCGGCCGTCGTGCTGGTTCTCCTCATCCACCACCACTGTGTTGTGCGACGCCGTGGCCACCGCCCAGGACTTGTATTTCGTATGCGTGTATCCGATATCGGACAACAGCTCCCGCCCGGCAGCAAAAACGATCAGGCTCAGGTTGTCGGCATGCTGGTGGCCGTAGCCACCCGACCACGTGAGATGAAACTGCGTCTGGCGCCCCGCGCGTCCACCTCCCAGGCAGGCGTGACCCAACCCGGGGAGCAGGAAGGGACGCGTTTCCGCCAGCGTGCCTGTTTTGTTGTAGTGCCACGTGTCGTGCACGGGGACCAGACGCCCATCGGGCAACCTGAGCTTGCTCAGGGCTTCCCTGGATCGCGCCAGTATGACGCCGGCGGCCTGCAATCCGGCCTGCCCGTCCAGTTCCTTCGCCAGACCGTCGAGGCTCTCCTGGATTTGACTGTGATAGGACGGCGCACCCTCCAGCCACGCGCCGTCACAAAAGAAGCGCGTTTCCAGGAAGGACTGCAGGCGCCGCCGGACTTCCCGCGAGTACTCCGGTTCGCCGATGGCCTTGCCGGCAGCCACCAGAGAGAGCCACGCGTGCGGGCTCATGTTGCCGTAAGTTTCGGGATTGGCCAGCACCTGGCGCGCGGCAGCGCGGAACAAATCGTTTTCGATGCGCGAGGCAACGCGGGCGTTCTGCTCCTGCGAGAGGTTCTCGAATACTCCACTGGGGCGTATCGCCTGGTAAGCCTCAATGAGGGTGATGGGGATGTCGTTGTAAGCCCAACGGGTCCATCGCGCGGTGCGGAAGCCGGGACGGAACTGTTCCGGCGGCACATCGCCGTCATAGATGATCTTCTGGTGGAACGGGAAATCGTAGTGATAGCACCAGCGCGGGAATACCTGGGCGAAACGGTCGATGATGAGCGCGGCGCGGCGCGCGTAGTCGCGCTTGCCGGTAGCGGCGTAGAGCCTCGCGAGGTCGAGGGCGCGGCTCTCCATGTATTCGCGCGCGAGGTAGTCAGCGCGGGCGGCGAAGAAGAACCGGTAGCCGGTGGCGTCTTCCCAGTAAGGGTAGCGCTGCGGGTCGCCATTGGGGCCGCGAACGGTGACGGCCTTGGACATGGGGTATTTCAGGCTCGGATATCGATGACCGCAGTGGCGGCAGCGGACTTCCCCCGGATGCTCGGGCGACCAGGCCAGTTGGCGTTCCTGATGGCCGCCGGTGCAATTCGAGCAGCCGACGTACGACAACCCGGACTGCGCGGGCACCAGCGCGACCAGTGCCTTCTCATCCAACCGCCGCACGAATTCGGTGGATTCGAGAAGCGCGGCGATTTCGGATGGACTCGCCCGCCGCGGCGGATCGCCCGCGATTACGGCCGTAACCGCGAGCGTGGCCACCAGAAGCGGGAGAAACCGGAAACGCATTTCAACATGATAGCGGCCCCGAGCGAACCGCCGCCTTGCAGCCCTGCCCGCTATCGGATCCGATACACGGTTCCAAAGGAGGATTGGAACAGCGGCGTTAGCTCAGGGTTCTCGCGCAACGAGCGGCGGACCGATTGGATTTCGCCTGGATCGTTGGTCCAGCGGCTGGTGTCATCGAGGGTCCAGTAGAAATAGTCGAAGCCGCGGCCGCGGCCGTACGCGGCAATATCCCGATAGGCGGCAACCGTGTCTTTGTGGTCCTCTCCGTACCAGGAGCCTGGCACCATGGGAAAGATGCGACCGCGCCGGCCGGAATAGAGATACAGGATTGGGTCATCGTTTGACAGGATCCTCGCGGAGTCCGGCACATTCGCGACAATCCAAGCGTAGGCAGCTCGCATTTCGTACAGCTTAGCCTGGTATTGACGCGCCGACTCGTACAAGTAACGAAAGGACATCAGGCATTGAACTGCCAGCACGCCAACCACGATGGTACTGGCGACGCAGGCCATTCCGATCGCAACACGGCGCTGTGCAGGGTCGCTATGGCGGAATCCGGACCGGAGCATGGCGGCAAGATGTTCGAGTTCGGTCACAAGCCCAAGCAGCAGGAGCGGCAACAAGGGCAGCACAAACCGCTCGTTGGGTTGAAAGTGCCACGCGAGCAACATGGCGCTGGTAACAGCGGCAAAGAAGGCGTAGGGCTGGGCGATCCCGCGCCGGAATAAGCGAATGGTGCCGGAAATCATGGCGACGCCGACGGCCTGTGTGAGAATCTTCACGGGCAAGGATCCGAACACTTGCGGAATCGCCAAGCCGCCAAACCCGGCAAGCAGGCCGTCGACGTTTTTCCAGAGCACCAGGTGGAAATTATCCAGGCCGATGGTGAGGAATTCCATCTTCAGATAATCGGTGTAGTAAATGAGCGTCGGATCTTGAGTGGGCAAGAGATGGTGCCGGGACCAGAGCATCCAGCCCGCGACAAACGGAAGCATCCCGATGAGGAACTGCGTGATGTGCCGGTATTGACGCCTCACGCCATACCACGCAGGTATTGCGGCCAAGAACGCAATCCCGGCGGTCCGCGACAAGTAGGCGCAGCCCGCGGCGATGCCGGCCCAAAGGGAGGCTTGTGCGCACCTGCAGCGCATCAGGAGAAAGACAACCATCATCCAGCAGATGAAGAATACTTCGGAGAAAGTGTTGGTCCCTACCAGAATCATCCAAGGATTGAGCCCGAGCAGTACCACCAGGAGCATGGTCTTGCCCTCGGAGATACCTTCGGAACGATAGTAGATCCAGGACAGGCCCAAGCAGAGGACCAGCAAAAGCCAGTTCATCAGGCGGGCGATCCATAAGTTGTCCGGGAAGTGTGGATTCAACTTCCAGACTAAGGACAGAAATAGGGGATAAAGGACCGGGTATTTAGTTTGTGCCGGACGCTCCGGGAGGCTGGATATCACGAAACCCTCGCCATTCGCAAGAGCTTTGGCGGAGACGAAAAGGAGTCCGTCATCGTGGAATCGCCCAAACTCAGGCATGCCCGGATTCTTCAGCACGTAGCAGGCTGATGGCAGCAGCGCGAGTATGAAGACGATAAAGGCGCGAAGACGCATTTCCCGTTATTACGGCTGACTCCAGATTTGACTTTACGGCCACGCTCCGCGACCGCAGGTGTGCCCGTTGGGCGTTTTGGCTGGGACTTTCTGGAGGTGGCGTGGCTGGTGAACAAACGTCTCGAACAGTGCTAGGATTGGGGAAGGCGACCCGTGATCGATAGGTATGTGTGTTTTCTCGGCGGTTTCCGCATCGCGCCGAAGCCTATTCGATAGAAGGGAAAGCCACTTACGGTCGGGGCGTAGCGCAGCCTGGTAGCGCACCTGCCTTGGGCGCAGGGGGTCCCGAGTTCAAATCTCGGCGCCCCGACCAATGGAATCAGTGAGATGCGGGCATTCCAGGGCCTGCCTGAAAAGCCGCTGTAGATAAATTTGTAGATACTCAGGTCCTCAGTAAGCGTACGGCCAACCCAGGTTCGGACTAACTGCGAGCAGCGGCCCAACGGGCGGGCGTGAGGTTGGCAGCTTCGGAAAGACTGCGGCGATTGAGTCCGGGCAAGACTGCCGCCAGGTAATCCTTCACCTTATAGGCAGGCGAAGGAAGACACCGAAGCTCGCCCGCCGGAGCTTCGTTCGGCGTTATACTCTCTATCGGACTGGTACAAAAGATCGGTCAGGTCAGGGTTGGTAAACGTCGCACACAGTCACAACAGCCACTTCCGGATGCTTCATGGCG
>ENA-UOYA01001004-UOYA01001004.1-activated-sludge-metagenome-genome-assembly--contig:-NODE-1004-length-32568-cov-4.640298_pt1 | contig 32568 bp, 35 predicted proteins | sample MGYA00238163_ERZ764804 | MGnify/ENA primary metagenome ERZ764804 (study PRJEB28919, sample SAMN05720223) | activated sludge metagenome | isolation source: Anaerobic digester | place: Hong Kong... | reverse complement strand
AATGATACAAGCTGCAGGCACAGGGTGTTGTGTTGCAAATGCAAAAGAAGATGTACGAAAAATCTCTGATTATTGCTCACAGGCTCCCTATGGGGAAGGATTTGTAGAGATTATGAGGACGTATTTCCCTCACATTCTCGCAAGGTAGCGATCCACCACGATAAAATCCTTGATGTCTCGTACAGCCTCAAAGGGGATGAGCATCCGATCCCCGTCAAGTGTATACCCTGTTGTATCAAAGGATTGATCTGGTTCGAGCACCAGATCGGTGATGAGACCTGTTTCGAAATCGACCATAAGATTGCGAAGTGTTCCGATTGCTTTCCCGTCATTGGTCACGATCTGTTTCCGTGAGAGCGATCGGGCAAGTATGGACTTCATATATCAGATTTCGGTTCTTTCCACTAATAAATCTCCCGATCAGATGCCAGTGTCTTTGTCTGTCGTCCTGATTTGATACCTGTCTGTTTAAGGGCTTTTTCAATAGACCAGTATCCGCGGTCAAACTCTTCCTGCAATTGCTGTATTATCCCTTTCTGGGAAAGTCCTGACTGATTCAGCTGGTTGTACCGGATTCGGAGCTGCTCTGTCTCTTCCTGACTCCATGCCTTTCTGGTCCGGTTCCTTCCCGGTTCCTTGGGAGTCTGTGCCGTATCCAGAAGACATCCGGGTACAAGTGCCATCATCTCATCAATTTTTGCATCAAACATCACCGGGGAGATCTCAAATCCAATTGCTCTCCGCATGAGGCCAATTGCGGTTTTTGCGGTAGAAAAACCTCCGAGGAAGAGATCACAGACAAGATCCCCTTCTGTGCTGCTGTACTGGACGATCTTGCTTAAGAGAGCGGTGGGAAGTTCATTCTTGTTCTTTACCTTTCCAGGTTTATACTCCCGATTGATGATCCAGACATCCTCCCGGTCCTGATAATTGAGTGATCCCCCGTTCTCATCCTTTTCTGAGAGAGAAAATCTGCATTCGGTGTGGAAAGTTCGCTTTCCTCCTGGCTTTGCGTAAAAGAGGATATGGTAATGCGAGGAGACGTACTTCGTACTCGTAAAAACGCCAAAATTATACCGCCAGATGATATGATTTATCTCATCCAGGCTGGTCTGTGCAAGTGCATTGAGGATATGCCGAAGGTGTGTGTAACCGGAGACGATATATATCGAGCCACCAGGCCGGAGAATCCGCTCGGCTTGAGAAATCCAGGCTTTAGTAAATGATTCATACTCCTCTGCCGGGATCTCAACATACCCGTCGGTTACAAATGATTCATCCCGGTTGTAATGCCGGTGGAGCTTATCGCCTTCAATGCCGTACGGTGGATCGGTGATGATAAGATCCACTGAGTTATCAGGAATCACCGATGATCCGGTGATACAGTCAGCATTGTAAAAAATACCATGTGAGGTAGAAAAAGAACGCATGATAATCGTGATGAACCGTGATCAATTGGTCGGCAGTGTCCGGAAGATATCAGACTGGGTCAGGATGCCTACCGGTCTGTTCTCTTCAAAGACAATCAGTCGCCCGATAGATCGCTCCTTGAACTTTCTGATGACCTCATAGAGCTGTACCGAGGCATCAGCATAGACAACATCTTCGGTCATGACCTCACTGACCAGAGTATCGAGGGGGAGATCTTGTTCGATAGCATGGAGAATGTCTGATACGGTTACGATACCTCGGAGAAATCCCCCATCCATGACAGGTGCACCATGGATGTGATGTGTGTTAAAAAGCCGTATTGCTTCTTTTATGGTATTTTTTGTCGAGAGCATCTTGATAGGGGTTGTCATGTAGTCGCGGATGGGTTTTTTTGGCAAAGAGACCATCTCAAGGATGGAGATGATGAGCGCAGGTTCGTTCTCATCTTTCCCAAATACTTCGCCTTTGATAAGGAGTTTGTTCACTGGCGTGGGTCCGATAGTAATGATATCTCCACTATTGAAGAGTTTAACACTGCCGATGATCCTGATTAAAGCATGACAGATATCGGCATGTGAGAGGGTGGTAAAGACGATCTCGCCGACCTTCACCCCGGGAACAATATCTCCATCGCGGGAGATCTTCACTTCATATGCCTCTCCATTATGTTTGAGGTTTAATTCTTTGTATGCAAGCGAAGTTGGATGATAACCTCCTTTTGGTCCAGGTATTCCATCCACAAGACCAATTGCTTTAAGTGCCTGCATCTGGTTTCTAACCGTTCCTGGGTTGCGTAAGATAATCTCGGCTATCTCTTCTCCTTTAATAGGGAGGGATTTCTTCTCATACAGACTGATAAGGGTAATCAGGATGTCGTTTTGAATTGGGGATAAATCCATAGTTATCTGCCTGTGAATGACTTCATCATGGAGGAACTTTCCTGGTGAACGATACCGCCCTCTGTTACTCTATTTCATGTGAGACAGGCTGGTTCATCTCTATTAGATGTAATTGCGTGTATCTCCATGATAAATCATGATGTTTCTCTCCGGATGATACCGGTAAACGAAGAGATTAATAGGTATAATTTTCAGCATTCCATAGTCGTATGCAAGATCGCGACCATGAGAGGTATTTATTCCCCGCATCTGGAATGATGCATTATCCGGGGTTCTGAAATACTGGTGGTAAACGATTAGATCTGCACAGGTGGAGACGAAAGCCAAAAGAATACGGGTCATCATGGATTATCTGATCAAATGGGCCGACTTTGTTCACTCTTATTTCAGGATAACGATCCGGTCTTTTTTGCAAGGATTCACCATTCCCATCATACAGAGTGTAATTGATACTATAATCTCAATAATTAAGCAAAATTGATTTGGTTGTTTCACAATCATTCAGGTTTTACCGGGCAGTATCATATACCTGTACGCGTATACATACGGGTGAAATATCGTGAGTTTTGAAAAAATCCCTACCGTTCCTACGGCAGATGAAGTTCTTGACCGGGCACTTCGTCGTGCTGCGAAGAAGATGCGGGAGAAACCGAATAAAAAACGGGCAAGTGTGGAGTTTGTAGAGGCAGCCTACCTCTCGGTTCATGACAAACTGGTATCTGTCATTCAGTCCTTTCCAACCATATCTGATGAGCCACAGTTCTATCAGGACATTGTCGAGATTCTCTGGACGACGGAACGACTGAAAAAATCCCTGGGTGCCGTCGGATGGGCTGCCCGATGGTCCAAGGATCACCGGGGAGGTCTTGCAAAAGATGTCAGGTATTCATCTGAGGAGAATGCACCCGCGGCACGAAAAAAAGCAATCGCCCGTCTATCATCCGTTGTCCACCAGATAGAAGATGATCTGCTCTTCTTAAATGATGTCCGTAATGTGCTCAGAAAACTCCCGACGGTTGAGGACTCGTTTACCATCGTGGTTGCCGGATTTCCCAATGTTGGCAAGTCGTCATTTATCCGCAGGGTCTCTTCCGCAGAGCCGGAGGTGGCATCGTATCCTTTTACCACCAAAGGCATCATCGTCGGTCACTATTATTCTGGACGAGAAAAGATCCAGCTGATTGACACCCCGGGACTTCTGGACCGGCCGGGCATTGAACGAAATGCCATCGAGCGGCAGGCATTATCGGCCATCGTGAATATCGCCGATGTGATCCTGTTCATCCTTGATCCGAGTGCTCATTGTGGCTATCCGCTTGATGACCAGATGAGGCTGCTCAAAGAGGTTGAGAGCCTGGTTCAGGTTCCGATTGTTGTCGTCTCAAATAAGGCTGATATTACGACGATCCCCGGTTACCCTTCGATGTCAACCGGCAGTGGGGAAGGGGTGCAGGAGATTCTTGATGCCCTGCTCGTCCACAAGGCCGGCTGGAAACCGAAAAAAGCAAAAGAACCTGATGAAGAACATCAGGTTTGAATCATTTTTTGCTACTCGTGTCTGAGTGCATCAATCGGCCGGAGGTCTGAAGCCTTCCAAGCCGGGTATAATCCAGACAGGATACTGGTTGCAATACCAAAGATCATCCCATAGGGTATCTGGATAAGACTTGAGATTGCGAAGAGATATGATGTCTCCTGCAGCATAATCGCGATTGCCGCATATCCACCAAGAAAGCTGAGTATTCCTCCGATAATCGAGCCGGAAACTCCGAGAATTAGGGATTCATAGATGAACATGCTCCAAACCTCAGCCCGTTTAGTCCCAATAGACCGAAGGATTCCGATCTCACGGTACCGCTCCATGACCGACATCATCATCACATTGAAGATGGATACGCCAGCAACGATGAGAGATATTCCTCCGATCGCCATGGTAAAGGTGGATATCCGTCCAAATGTCTCGAGGATCGTCTCAAGGATTGCCTTTGTATCATAGACGTTGACCTCCGTCTCCCGTCGGTTCAGCTGAGCCTCGATGGATTTCTTGACCTGATCAATATCCTTCAGATTCCTGACTTTTACAATAACCTGATCATACCCGTTCACATCGTAAAAGTCCTTATACCACTGGTCTGATGCGATGATGGCATAATCCGGGCTGATATCAAATCCCATGCCACGCTCTGCCAGGATACCTACTACCCTGACTCCGGCTTCCTCATCACCGACCTGCATCCGCGATCCGACGGCAAGGTTGTTTTCTTTGGCAATTTTAGCCCCGATCATTACACCTGATGCTCCCCGGAGGTACTGACCGGCCTTAAGAGTTACGAGCTTTGGTATATCTGATGGGGACACTCCGTAGATAGAGGCGGCAAGGATCTCCCGGCCGATACGGATTCTGTCACCGCCAGTATATACTGGCACCACATCATTATTTCCTGATGCCCTGCGGATCTGTTCCAGTTGCCGGTCAGTGATCCGTTTGTCAGTTCCGGTACTGGTCATTCCCTGAAACGAGACATGGGGTGTTACCACGACCGAGTCTCCGACATCGGTGAGTGAGTCGGCTACTGACAGAACCAGGCTGTTTCCAAGGATGCCCATGGATGATATGGCCACAACACCGATGATGATCCCTATTACTGCAAGAACTGATCTAAGCCAGTGTATCTGGAGATTTCTGACGGCAAGACGAAAGAAAAGACGGTGATTGCTCATGTTCCCTCGATGATTCTCCCATCTTCGATGCGTATGACTCGGTCTGCATACTCGGCAGTGCGTGGGTCATGGGTGACCATAACAATCGTTTTTTTGTGTTCCCTGCATAATCTGGCCAGGAGATTCATAATAGCGGTTCCGGTTTTGGTATCCAGGTTTCCCGTTGGCTCATCACAGAGCAGGATCTCTGGATCATTGACAAGGGCACGTGCGATGGCAACTCGTTGCTGTTGTCCGCCAGATAGTTGCGAAGGCCGGTGATACCAGAGATGAGGTGTGAGGCCAACTGCGGCGAGAACCTCCTTGCACCGGTCTGTACAACTGGTCTCTCCGGTCTTGAGGATGAGGGGGTACTGGACATTTTCAAGGGCATTGAGGAGGAGAATCAGGTTGAACTGCTGGAAGATAAATCCTAGGACATCCCGGCGGAGTTCGGTCAGCTGATCATCCGTCATGGACCGGATGCTCTTTCCGTCAATGATCACCTCGCCGGAGGTGGGAACGTCCAGGCATCCTATCATATTGAGGAGGGTTGACTTTCCTGACCCTGACGGACCCATGATGGCAATGAACTCACCTCTCCTGATCTCAAAGGAGAGATGGTCGAGGGCGATGACATCTCCTGCAGCAAGTGGGTAGATCTTGGTGACATCAGAGAAGACGATCACCGGCTGTTGATCCATCTTATCCCCGTTGTCTTCTGCTGTACCAGACGGCACCGAGCACTCCGAGCGCAAGTACTCCGACGACTCCGATAATCACCGGTGAAAAACCATCATCATCTTTTTTTGGTTTGGGGCCTTTTCCTTCGCCAAGTTCGACCAGTGTGTCTGAAGAGAATTCATTTCCGTCATTATCCTTAAATGATGTGCGAAGCGGGACCTCGGTTACATTTTCATCTGCACGGAAGGTCACCTCAAAGCTGGCAAAGTCATCAGGTTTGAGCGCTCCGACTGCATACACTTTGAACGGGAAGACTGGGACGGCCGGATCAGCAGAGGTTATCACAACAGCATTTGCCGTTTCAAGCCCCGAGTTCGTAACATCCCCCGTAACGCGGAAATGATCCTTCTCTATCTCAACCTGCACGTTTGAAAGAACTGTATCGGCCTGTTTCCTGCTTTTTTTCCCGGTCTCCACCGGGAGGGTATATGAAACCTCATGCTGGTTGATCCCGTTCTGATACTGCACAGTAAATTCGATTGGCGAATCACCGTAGGGGGTTACCGAGAAGGGGATATCAACTGAGCTGTCAGGGGCAAGAACACCGGAAAAGTATGAGGTGGGTGTGATCTCATGTTCCCCTTTTCGGGGGATGACGGTAACACCGGTGACAGGATTGTCTCGTGGATTGCCGATATGGATGGTGATGTCCTCTTTCTTTCCGTTTACAAAGGTCTCTGGTTTATTGAGAACTGACACCTCAAGCGGGTTTTCCTGCACAAGCACTCTGAATGGGTAGCGGAGGAAGTTTGCATCCCGGTAGTCTATTGAGAATACCGGGTAAAAAATGCCTGAGGTTCCGCCGGCCTGGATCGTGTAGGTAAAACTCATACTGTTCCCGGCACCGATTGCTCCGACCTTGCCATAACTGTCTGAGAGTACTTTAAACTCCTTTGAGAGGAGTTGTGCACTCGATATGGCGACACTCTTTGTTCCGGTGTTTGCAAGGGTAATGGTCACGGTGGCCATATCATAGGGCATGAGCACCGCCGGGTCAATGGAGAGGTTGATCACCTGCACCTGTGCTGCCGCTGCTTCGTTCTCCGGGAGTAACTCAGCGGTACTTATGGATACGAGAAGGAGTATGACAAAAAATGTGATACTTATCTTTTTCTTCATGCCGGGCCCCCGGTGAAGAGCAGGAGACTTGCAAGGGTATAGGCACTATAGATGAGGACCGGAAGTCCTGCTGCGATGAGTGCTTTTTTTGGCTGAAGACCACAGCTCATTTCAACACCGATTGACCAGATATTTGCAACCCATATGAGGAAGATGATGGTGACGATGGCTGAGATGATGCTAAATTCATGAAGGGCGGGATCAAGCATCATCGACATAGCAGCTTTGCTTATCTCTTCAGGGTTGGTTGATCTGATCGGGCTGATATCTGCCTGCGGGATATAGTATGCCGAGAGGAGGAGTGAGATGATGGTTGCAAAGACAAGTGGAATCATCCCGTATCCACAGATCTCCATGACTCGTTTGAATGTCCCTGTCCCCTCCATGACTTTCTGAAGTCCAAACAGGATGACGGCCGCTATCAGCCAGATTAGAAAGGTCGAGAGGAAAGTCGTGATTGCAGCACTGACGGCAGCAATGGTTGCAAGCCCTTCCATCATGCCGGAGAAGAGTTTTCCTGAGAGTTCTCCCATCATATAGCCGGTAACCGATCCGATGAGAGCCATTCCGAGGATGATGAGTGCAGGTTTTTTCAATGACGGTTCCTGTTTACAAATAGTGCCGAAAAAGGCACGGGGGTTTGTTAATACTTCAATGATCATGGTTGTGGTATATGGTTAGGGCTTTATGAGATGTTATGAGTTATTCATCTCTGGTTCTTTTTCGTCATCAAAGAAGAACAGTTCATCGATGCTGGCATTCAGAATCCGGGCGATATGATATGCCAACCTGAGGGATGGGTTGTATTTTCCTTTTTCAAGAAAAACAATGGTCTCCCGACGGACTCCTGCCCGTTGTGCAAGTTCAGCCTGGGTTATGCCGCACCGTACCCTGAATTCTTTTATCCGGGTATACACGGCTCCTCCTAATATACATCTCCTTTCCGGTTATAATACGTCTGAAAGAGGATGGTGCTGATGGGCATGAGGAGGATGAGGACGAGGATAACTGACTCTGCCGGAATCTGCATACCCCCAAGACTTATCGCGGTGGCAAGCAGGATTACCACGATGTAGGTCAGGTACCAGGAGCAGGCAATCCCATATGTCCCGATACGGAGGGATCGTTCATCCTGCAGACCACGATCACCATCCTGCCTCTTCATCCTCCAGTGTAAAAGGAGGAGGACCATACCAAATACCATCCCCATCATTGGTGTTCCCGGCAGAAGTGGGGTTGGAGTCAAAAATCCAGTGAATGATATGCCAATGCAGAGGACTCCCATGACTGCAATGATCCGGCGAACCTCTGTGGAGTTGTGCTTTTTCAAAAGAAACATGGCTCCGATACCAAGCGCAACCAGGAAAATCCAGACAAGTGCATCATAGGTAAATCTACAAGCCAGGTACATTCCAATAAGAAAGACAAGTACCAGGGCTGCAATAATAATTTCCAGAGTGATGATGGCGGTTCGATTCATAGTCTTACAGTGATATATTTCTCACACCATGTTAGATATATTAAACTCATGTGAGATAAATCTAACTCATAGGATAATACAAAAAGCATGTGGAGATACAAAGAGATATTCCGACTCGTAAGTTCATCGATCATGTTCATTTTTATTTTAAAACCAGCAATTTCCCCAGCTTTCCCTAATGAAACCCTTCCCTTATGATACAATAAAGCAGCAAGTGATTTTCAAATCTATTCTCCAAGTTTATCTGGCTTGATATGTACAAGCCATGGAAATGATTTTGGAGATCGATGGTTGTCCGGATGGTACTGGATGTTATACACCATGTGGAACAAATATTTTTACTATAACACCTTCCACCGGACCAGCACAAAGAGCCCGATAGCACTTGCTCCAATTGCACAGAACATGACCACTAAAAATGCAAATGGTTCTTCCTGCAGGGGAAGCTGCACATTCATTCCATAAATACTCGAAATCAGAGTCGGTAATGAGATAAGAATCGTGATGCTGGTCAGCAGCTTCATCACGACGTTGACATTGTTATTAATGATCGACGCAAAGGTTCCGGTCATCCCCATGATAATGGAGGTATAGATATTTGCCATCTCAAGGGCCTGTTTATTCTCAATGACCATCTCCTCATAGAGATCGTGCTCCTCGTCACTCATGTCAAGGACATTTGAGTATGAAAATTTCTCAACCATCAGTGAATTGGACCTGAGAGAGGTGGTAAAAAACACAAGACTCTTGTGCAGGTTGAAGAGATCAAGGAGGAGAACATTGGTCGTGGATCTATACAGGTTCATCTCGATGAGGTTCGTCATCCGGTTAATATCTTTGAGATACCGCAGGAATCGGAGTGCGGTCCGATAACAGATCTGCAGAACAAATCGCGTCCTCGCTTTTGTATCAAAGTTTCGAACCCATCCGGACAGAAACTCATCAAGCACATCAACCTCGGTTAGTGTGACAGAAATGATCACGTTGCCGGTAAGGATAATGCCTATCGGCAGGGTGATGTATGGTATCGCTGCTTCTTCAGGTTCACGGCGGGGTGACCTGATAAGGATCAGTACATTTCCTTCGTCAACCTCAAAACGTGCTCGTTCATCTACATCGAGCGGGTCGGTAAAAAACTCCACCCAAACCCCGAAACGCTCTACAAGAAGTGATATCTCCTTCTCCGTAGGATTGACCACCTTGATCCAGCATCCATCTACCCACGTATCTACCGGCACCAGGCCGTCCTCTGTGGTAATATATGCTGAAATCATGGCTCATCTCCACCAGGGTAAATGTACTAGTACTGCAGGCTGATGGTATAAATAGAGTGAGGAAAATGCATAACGAGTATTTCTGTATCCTCATCATCCTCAATGTAACACATATCCGCTCACACATCCATTAGTACTCCTATGCAGGAATATCCGGTCAAACGAACACACATCAAGGTTCTTCCTGAGAATATCACCGCAAAGCTCACTGAACACTTTGGTATCACGCCGATAGAGAAAGATGGCTGGTATACCATATCATATGGTGCACTTGAATCCATGCAGGTAAAACTTGGGGAAGAGAAGAAGAGCATCATCATTACAACGATCTCAAAGCAAGGAATGGAGGATGAACAGCTTATATTAGATACGAATAAACGGTTTCGAAAGTACCTTGATGATGTAACTGGCTATTCAACCAAGGAACGGGTAAAAAAAGCAAAACAAGGAGAGAAAGAAGAGATATAAAGATCACTCTATGATCAGTGCTGGTTTAAATGGTAGTGCTGAACGTGCCTTTACATGGGTGCAGGCTTCTGCCTGAACCACTTCAATTACTAATTTTGTATCCTCTGTAAGGAACGATGCAGCGTTCGTAAATATTGCAAATTCATCTGGTTTGCATGCCACAATTCGGTTAACAAGATCGCTTGGGAGTTTGTGGAAGAAGTTGGTACACTGTTTTACCGCTTCTGCAGCCTCCCGTCCTCGTGACTTGATCTCTTCGTTTTGCATTACATCCCTGATGACATTTTTCTTATCTGGTGCGTGTGCAATGAGGGAAAAGATCTCCCATTTCCACAATGGTGCAACACAGATGGTCACTTTGCGAGGCGGAGTCTTTAGGATCCGTAAAATAGATTCGATATCCTCGACCGTTCTTGCAAGGAGCTCTTCTGCAATCTCAGATGTATCATCAACAAGGGTAGCATCAGGCTCAGGCCAGGGTGCAAACGACACAAGTCCATCCCCGATATCCTTCCAGAGATCTTCACAGGTGAATGGGATGATCGGAGCAAGGAGCCGTACCCAGACCGAACAGAGCTGTTGCATTGCACTCTTTCCACCCGGGTTCTGGCCAATGCGGCGTTTATACCACTTAAGGTCCGACTCGCATCCAAAGAAAGCCTCTTGAAGTGCCTGCCTGGTCTGGAAGTTCTCCATGGCCTGAGTTACAAGGGCGATATGATTCTGCAACCGTGATATAAGCCATCGATCAATATCAGTATCGGAGCCATTTGTAGCAAGCCCTTCTTTTATGGTCTGAACAAACCGCTCAATCTGTTTCTTTGTAGAGAGAACCAGTTCATTCCTCCAGTCAAAGTCTTGCCACGGTTCACCAGATCCGATCAAAAACATTCTGACCGTATCGGCACCAAAATCATTGATAGCATCCTCGAGCAGGTACACATTTCCTTTTGAGGAGGACATCTTTGCCCCATTTAAAAGACCCATCCCAAATACGACCATCCCGTGAGGAAGACACTCTTTTGGGAATATAGTACAATGGTGGAAGAGCTGGAAGGTTAAGTGGTTAGAGATGAGATCTTTTGCAGAGAACCGAAAGTCGTACGGATACCAGTACAAAAATTCTTTTCTCATTCCATCGAGTTTCTCTCGCTCTGGCAGTCCTTCAGACTCCTTTCCAAGAAAGATGTAATCAAAGACCTCAGGCGTGAGGAGGGAGGGATCAATATGTTTGATTCGTGAGGCGATAGTGTAATACGCCATGTAGATGGTTGAGTCAGAGAGTGGTTCGATAAGCCATGCAGGATCCCATGGCATCCTGGTTCCAAGACCAATACGCCTGGAACATGCCCAATCCTTCAGCCAGTCCACAGTTCGGTTAAATTCTGCCCTGACCTCTGCGGGAACAAGCTCCATGGTCTCAAGATGATCTTTGACCTGTTGTTTCCAGGCTGGATCGCTATACTCAAGGAACCACTGATCATGTAACACCTTGATAAAGACTCGTGAACCACACCGACAGACCACCGGCCGGGTATCAAACTCATACATTACGATGGAATGATGCTGCGTAGTAAGGATCTCTGCAATTTCATCTCGTGCAAATTTGACGGGTTTTCCACCGTACTGTTCGTACATCTTCCCGGTTGCATGCTCAGCAGCATATACTGCCTGCGTCAGTTCAACGAGATTTGGGTCATCCTGGTTGATGATGTCAGCCTTCTCGACTGCTTCGACGGCTGGAAATTCACCATATCCCTCAACGCTGATAAGTCCGATAGGCTTGATATTGGTATATTTACCTTTACGTTGAAGGTCGCGAAGAGCAATATAGTCATAGGGCGCATGGGCGGGCACGCTCATCACAAGCCCGGTTGCCATGTCGGGATCTACAAAAGCGGCGGGAAGAATCGGAACTTCGCCGCACAATGGATGAGAGACTTTCTTATCTACAAGTTCAGTTCCAGCAATAGTTCCTATCTCAATGACATCATGATCTTGGAGAGCAATTTTTTCCATCGCCTGCCGAGAGAGGATCCACTCCTTCCCATCAATTCGTGCCCGTACATACTCAATGGTGGGATTGACCCACAGGTTCGTTACCCCATAGATGGTCTCAGGGCGGAGGGTTGCACACGGAAGAAAAGCATCCTGGTACTGGAACATGATGAGCGTGAACTTTTGGATCTCCGCTTTATCGCCCTCGAGGAGATCATGATCGCCAACCGGATTTTCACACTGGGGGCAGTACCTGACCGGATGAGCACCTTTGTTCACATGCCCTGCCTGACGGAGGTGGTACCATTGCCATTCGATAAACTTGCTGTACGTCGGTTCAACGGTGGTAAATCGGCGTGACCAGTCGATAGAAAGACCTGCTTTTGTCATCACCTGCTCGTACTCGTTTGAAAAGTAGTTCACAATATTAAGTGGATCGGTGAACGTCTCCAGGACATCCTCTGGAACTCTGTACAGATCCCGGTAAAGTTTGATTGCACTCTCATCCCGTCGGGCAATCCGTTTGGATATCCCAATGACGGGGGCGCCGGTGACGTGAAAAGCCATGGGATATAGGACCTCTCGTCCCCGCATTCGCCAGAACCTCGCGATTACATCAGGAACGATGTATGTCCGGCCATGACCGACATGCATGGCACCACTAGGGTATGGGTATGCAACGGTCAGGTAAAATTTATTTTTTTCAGAAGGGGTGGCAATAAACACCCCGTCCCATTGTTTTCGAATAGCTGCTTCTAATGCTTGTGTCTCTTCTGTCATGCATGCCTCACACGGTTTTAAGCCTGATTGGTTCACCTTCATTGTATCTACGCAGCATCTCTTGGGCGATGGTGCTATTCTTGGCCAAGTGGATCTCACCGGCGTCATTCACCGTTGCGGTAAAGAGGTACTCTCGACCAGCAAACACATCAACGATCTTGCCAGTATTCTCCGGTGAGATGATGGAGAGTTGCTTTTTGTCTATCCGAACCTGAAGACCGTCACCAAGATTTAATTCCTCCCCTTCAGTCTGACCGAATGAAAGTGATTTTGCCCTCTTTGCAAGCTCAGATGCCGGTCTGATGTCAATGCCAACACCCACCTTATTTACGATAGCAGCGATATTTTTCCCTCCTTTTCCGATCGCTGCCGGAACATCCCGGTCATCAATATATACAACAGCCTTGGTTGCAGAAAGCATCTCTACCGTTACCTCTCCGCTCGTATACCTACCAATCTCCCGCTGTATATCCCGTTCGGTGATTGCCCAAGCATTTGTCTCCTCTTCTTCATCCTCTTGTTCCTCTTCCTCTGACGCTTTATCTGATTGGGGTTTTTGGGGGGTATCTGTGTGGATGACGGTTTCTTCTGGAGGAACGTACGGTTCATTGCTCTCCGGTGTGGTTGGTTCTTCCTCGACTGGAAGGACAATTGTCTCAGTGCCGTATCTGAATATTTCAAAGGCAGGAAGGCCGGTTTTTACGTCTGAAACGGTGGTCACCGGTCTGATTTGCATATCTGAGTCCAGCCCTTCAGGAACCTTCATCGAGAACGATGTGGTGCATATCTGGCGTATCTGACCGTCCCTGACATAGATCATGCTCCCAAATATCTGGGCAAGCACAGAGAAATCAAGCCGATCAGCGAACCGTTGAAGGGCTTCATGGGGAGAGACGGCATGGATGATCCCGATCATCCCAATCCCAGCCAGCCGCAGATCAGCAAATACTTCAAAGTCATCGTTTCTGCGCAGTTCGTCAAATATGACAAAATCAGGTCTGACGAGGAGGAGGACATCGGCGGTATTGGACATGCTCCCATCTAGGGCACTATACTGGGTAATCTGGTCAGGAACAAGCATCTCCCTCGGTTGTTCCATTGTCTTGACAATGAGGCCCTCATCACAGAGATATGTTGCAATCGCCTGTGCAAGAGTGGTCTTTCCACACCCAGGAGGGCCGGTGATCAGGATGCCCGGTTTTTCTCCTTTGAGCATCTGCTTGATAAGGTCAGACTCAGTGTAATCATTCAGGGAGAGGTCAACGATTGGCCTAACCGCTGTGATCTCCATTCCGTCAGAAAATGGTCGCCGGGTGATGGATATCCGCATCGAACCAATCTGAACAACAGTCACTCCACGTTTCTCGATCTCAATAAACCCATCAGGATCACGCTTTGCACGCTCCAAAATCTCCTGTGCAATCATCCGCAGCTCGTACTCCGTGCAGAGCTGATCCCGGAGCGTCATTGTCTCAGTCTTCTGGATCGTACCCTTACGAGCGACTGGCCTTGCACGTTCCTTGAGATAAACTGCGATTGTATGTTCATCAAAAAACTGATCTATGGCAAGTGGGGTAAAGTCCTCTACTTGGGGACGGAGATAAAGAACGTCAATGCCTTTTGCTTTTGCAACCTCGGATTGAACGATATCGCTTGTGATAAATCTGGCCCCATGTTCGATGGCGACCTTCCGAATGAGTGCATCAATCTCCCCCCCGCTTGCAAGTTTCACCTGCTCGAGGCTTGGGCGTTCACCTACAAATTCTATTGATATTATCCCCTGTTCTGCGAGTTTGCAAAGCTCTTGTAGTTCTGTAAGACCTGAGAAACCGATCTCTCGTCCTTGGTTTGCTTGTGCCTCCAGTTCAGCAACGACTGCTTCTGGTATTATTATATGAGCTCCTTTATATTCCCCGGTATCAATAAGAGTGGTGATGCGTCCATCTATAACGACGCTGGTATCTGGAACTATTTTCAAATATTTTCACCGGGTTATAATTGGTCATTCATTCCTTTTATTTTATACCTTATCTCCCGCAAAAACGAGATCTTATATCATGCTTTTGATGTTCGTGTGGGGAGGATCACCCGTCTCGTGGCACGAGAAGTATTGTCGATTTTGAGAAAAAATTGGAGTGTGCGGATCACCCTGTGATGAACGAAGCGAATATGATCAAAGCATCGCCTAAGAGGATCGCGGATACGAACCCGACGGTGATAGGAATGAGAAACGGGACACCATAACTGATCCATACCGTCCCCGCTTTTTTGTACAATTCAAGTTCCCGTCTATACAGGTTTGGGTGTTCTTTGAGGGATTTTGTATACACCCGTTTCCCTCCGGCAATCATATCTTTTATGGCCAGACGTACTGGGATGAACGACCTGATCAGATGGCCATCTTTCTCCTCAAAATGTTCCATGACAATCCCAAACTCATCAGCAATACTCTCCCCCCGTACAGGGTATCCAAGAAAAAGGTAGGGAAGTGGTGCCCGATTTGCCTGGAGGATGTTTTTGAAGAAGAAGAAAATTGGCAAAAGAAGGTTGCATATAACAGCATTAATGAGGACACTCATCGGAAGGAACACATAGGGAGGGATACCATAGAGCGGATATCCGGCTAAGGGAACGAAGGGGAAGCAGGGAACGAGCATGGTAATAAGAATAAGGGCTTTCGTGTCAGCCATTCCCATGAGGTTAAAACGCGTAAATAGGTAAAATGCGATGACAAAGAAGATAATGAGGGGGATAAGCGGCATCATAAAGGGGAGATCGCCTGATGTGATAACCGAGTGCCAAAACCAGATAAGCATAGGAATGCCGATTGCAATCGCAGGGTACCACATCACGACCGGGACCGCCCGTTCTCGCATATCCTCACGGCAGCCATAGAGGAGGGTTATAACCAATACACATACGTTGACCACAAGAGGGAACATGATCGGGGGGACGGAAAATGGTTCCATTGTCGTGTATGATCAGGGAGGGGCAAGGATATAGTGCTAGTGATGTGAGCGATTGAAGAGCTATCGTTTGAGCACACCCATCTCACAGAGTCGTGCTGGGAGGTACTCGTCGGTAACAAAATCAAGCCCTCGTGCTGCAAATGCCTGTTGCTCTGATTTTAGATTTAATGCCAGCTGAAGGTTAATTTGCTCTCTCCAATAATCACTGGCAAATCGGGGATCGGTAAGTTCAGCATTGAGTGCCGCAACATCCTGCTCGGTCAGGAGATCTGATGGGAGGTCATAATCCCGGATATCAGATGGCTGCACGCCGATGAACCGAGCTGAGGGGGTGACGAGAATCTCAGATATGTGTGCACTTTTAATTGCACCATACGCAACACTTGCAAAGATCCGGTACGACCAGGGATCTCCATCGGTAAAAACGGTAACTGGCAGTTCAAATTCATTGGCCAGGCGATGTAAAACACGTCTGGTTGACCGTGCTGGTTGTCCTTTCAGATGAACGAGTATGGCATTGTACTTCTCGTCAAAGCCGTTCTCGATCAGTCGCGCATACATACCACCAGTTTCAATGGCAATGACCATCTCTGCATCATGCTCAACAAACTCGAGGGTATCCACGTTGGTTGGGATCTGATATCCGGACTCTCCGATATCATCCTGGCAGTGAATCTCCCTCGTTCCTCGTCGTGTATCCTCCCTGATTTTGAGTGGCCCAAAAATACTTGCACCGTCTTCTTCAGGTCGAAGATTAAAATACTCACGCTGGACGTCAGTTAAAATTTCAAGGTCTTCAACGAGTAAATTTGAGTCATTTTGCGCAGCAAACTTTGCACGTTTCCAACCTTCAGAGATATAGTATAGTTCTCGAAGGGTTGATGATCGGTTTTCCGTGATCTGATGTTTTAAAAACCAAATGACATATGCCATCTTGAGGATATGCAGGGCACTTTTCTCGGTTCCAGCCTCTCTGAGCCGCTCACGATCCCCATATTTCCAGACCTCAGCCTCCTCGTCGTAGGAGATATTACGCTTGGTCCGGGAAGGCATGGTGATGGAAGGAAGCTCACCTTTTGTCATCTGCTGGTACCATCTCTCCGGAATGGCAAGCAATCTCTGTAGGGTGTGCTCTTTTATCAACCCTTTATCGATCAAGATCTACCACCACCTTCTTGAGGTCATCAATCCCCCTGATCTCTATCATCCCATTGCCTGTTCCTGCGTAGCGAACGTGAAAGATTTCACCAACAGCAAGCCTCATCTGCCATACCGCAGATTTGTCATGCCCCATCTCTTCTATAAAGAGTGCAGGGGGCTGTGCGGTACTGATGTCATCAGGCGTGATGATGTACAACGTCAGGTCAAGGGTCTGGGAAGTGTAGTTTTGGATTGAGACGGTGACCATGCCGTTTTCGGTCCATTTTTTTGCAACGAGCCGTCGCATTATCTGGCCTTCGATTGGGGTGGTATCTGGTACTGGTTTTTCCAGTGTTTCAGCCACCTTTGTTGCGATCTCGGGGATGATCGCGCAGATTGCACGGGCTCGCTCTTCCGAGAGTCGACTTTTGTCCCGGCGTGCAAGAAATGTCTTGAGATCTCGGCCAAGCTCCTGCAGTGCCAGAGTAATTTCCTTTTCTATATCTGGGATTGATGCAATGGCATCCTTGCTCTCGCTCGTAAAGGGAACATTGGTCGATGCAACATGGACCAAGATAAGGATTGGCCCGGTTGGAAGACTTGACTGACTGACATTGTAGGTTCGCCAGTTTACCTGACTGATACATGCGGTGATGGCACAGGCACCTTGCTGGTACATGAGTGGGACCCGGTTTGCAAACCTCATGATCCGGGCATTTCCTTCAGGTTCAAGTTTTCCTCCATAGCCGATGGCAGCTTCCACGATAAAGGGGTGACCATGGTACACACTGGCTGGGCGTGTTCGTGCTGAGCAAAAGTCAAACTGGAACTCTTTCTCAAGACCTTGCCTGATAAGCATCTCACCAATCGGGGAAAGACATTGGTTTGCTGGTGGTGGAGGAACTTTTGCCTGTTGCATTGCAGCCTGAAGAAGTGAAAGTTCATCAGCATTGAGTTTTTTTGCCTGTGTTGTCTCTTTGAGGTTTGCAAGCCGGATGATCTCACGTGCAGTCTTCTCACCAACGCGGGAGAAATTATTGATGAGGAATGGCACAATGCATTCATGTGACCCGGCTGCAATTCGTTTGAGTTCTCCTAGTTCTACGCCATGAGGATGGGGAAGAATTGCCTGGGGAGGGATGATTGGCTCATCACTTGCCCGTTCGAAAAGAATAGCCTCTCCGTCGATTTCAACCTGGAGACGTGCATGGGGGTTGACCACCGAGGTGTATCGGAGGTATTCAATCAAACGTTTTTTAGCGGTCAGGGAACTTTTAAATTCTATCTCAATGCGTGTTCCATGAAGCCGGTCCCAAGAGATCGTCTCTTGCATGACGACCTCCGGCTCATTTACTTCGGTTTTGATCTGGATGAGGAATCGGTATGCTGGCCGATCAGAGCCGCATCGTGATATGATCAGCGTTGGCCTTCCGGTCGTCAGTTGTGCATAGAGAACCGCTGCAGATATCCCGATACCTTGCTGACCACGCGACTGTCTTATCTGGTGAAATCTCGAACCATAGAGGAGTTTTCCAAACACATAGGGGATGTTCTCTGGTACAATGCCAGGACCATTGTCCTCGACTACGACCTTAAAGATATCCCCCTCCCTGCGGAAGATGCCAAGATAGATATCAGGGAGTACACCCGCCTCTTCGCAGGCATCAAGGGCATTGTCAATTGCTTCTTTGACTGTGGTTACAATCCCCCGGGTTGGGGAGTCAAAACCGAGGAGATGTTTATTCTTCTCAAAGAACTCAGCGACACTGATGCTTCGTTGCTGTTTTGCCAGTTCGTCGGCATGAGATGGTTTTGGTGATGCCATACCACCTAGAGGGATAAGAGCTTGTGGATTGCTCCGTCTATCGTGAGTTTTTCCTGGGTTCCAGCGGTAAGATCTTTGAGGGTGATAGTGCCGGTTGTCATCTCTTCTTTGCCGATGATGACTGCAAAGTCCGCACTCTTTCCTGCACTTTTCATCTGTGCTGAAAAACTTCGTTCCAAAATGTCGATCTCGGTGATGATACCATGGGTTCTGAACTCCTGTGCAACTCCGAGTGCATGGTCACGACCCTCAAGGGTGGCGACAATCATCACCCGTGGTTGATATGGTACCCAGATTCTCTCACCAAGTGCTACCATCACCCGGTCAAATCCGATCGCAAATCCGGCTGATGGGGTGTCTTCTCCCCCAAAGAGATGTGCAAGGCGGTATGCCCCACCGCCAAGGATCTGATTTTCGGCCCCAAGTCCTTCGGCAAAGCATTCGAAGACAACACCAGTATAGTAATCAAGCCCCCGTGCTATTGCTGGATTAATTTCGTACTCAATCCCTGCCCGATCAAGGATGTAAAACATCTCACGAATCCGGGGAGCCTCGGGGATCTCCCCGATGATCGCAAAGATCTCATCAAGGGTCCGGGCTGCACACAGCCTCATGAGAGGATCGCAGAGGAGTTCCTGCCCGATATCACGAAGATGTGCAATAACTGCTTCTTCGTCCCGCTTATCAAGAAATGCCCGTATTTTTTTTCTGTCATCTTCAGCGAGGTTGGCAAGAAGCGTTCTCATGAAGGCGAGGTGGCCAATGCGAAGAACAAACGATACTCCTGCTGACTTGAGGAGTTGTTGCCCCAGTATAATCACCTCTGCATCCCCCATGGCAGAGTCTGCTCCGATAAGTTCAGCTCCAAACTGCCAGAACTGTCGATATCTTCCCTTTTGTGGGCGTTCGTATCTGAAACAGTCAGCAAAATAGCACCATTTGATCGGTTTTGTCAGGGATCTTCCCTCTTCGACGTACATCCGAAGGACTGGAGCGGTAAGTTCAGGTCTGAGTGCAAGAGCTCTCCCACCTTTGTCCTCAAAGACATACATTTCATTGATGATCCCTTCTCCAGACCGGAGGGTGAAGAGTTCAAGCTCTTCAAATACCGGTGTTGCGATCTCCCGGAATCCAAAGAGGCGTGCCTGTGCCCGCATTCGTGCTTCGATCTCGCGACGCCGTTCCATCTCATCAGGGAGCATATCCCGTGTCCCGCGTGGTTTATGAATCATGATTAATCCCTTCTGGCATTTTTCCGGGGAACACTCCCGAAGAACCTGGTAAATGCTGGTTCATCTGTCCAGATCTTCTCTTTTTCTTCTCTTCCTTGGAGGTACAAAGCAAGGAGAACAACGCCAGTCCCAAAGATGGATATTTCAGGCCAAAAAAAGATTATGCCTGCGCCGGTTGTTGCAAGCGCTGTTTGATATATTCCATGTATTGAGGCCTTTCTGTAGCCGGGAAGGAGGGTTCGTGCCCAGATACGGATATCACGAAGCCAAAGGAAGATGCAAACAACCACCCCCAAGACAGATATCAGAAAAAGAATAGTCATTCCACTGAACCTATTATGTATTGTATCTTGCATATCGTACTTATTCCATATGGAGAAAGGACTGGATATAAAAAGCATTTTGCAGGCAGCATATGACCATGAAATCAGTCCTGACGAGGCAATGGCGCAGCTCTCTACTGAATTTGTGCTTCAGGTCGGTGAAGTCGCATGTCTTGATATGTTACGAAAGGGCCGGTGTGGCATACCTGAGGTAATCCTTGCAGAAGGAAAGGAATTCGTACATCTCCGATCTATCATTGAGAGTTATCTCTCGAAAACTGATCGATGCATTATCTCCAGGCTTGATTATGAGCATGCTAAAACACTCATCGAGTGGGCGAATTTTCAGGGGTATGTTGCAACATGGTTTGATGACGGACGTGTTCTTGTTCTTTCTCGAGGGAAAACTCCTGAAAAAACTGGAGGAATTGTTGGAATCATAACCGCGGGGACGTCAGACATCCGTGTTGCCGAGGAGGCGAGAGTCATTGCCGAGGAGATGGGTTGTGAAGTCAGACGGGCATATGATGTTGGTGTTGCAGGCATTCACCGGTTATTTCCGGTGATTCGCGAGATGAAGGACTGCCATGCATTCGTCGTTGCCGCTGGTCGAGAAGGAACCCTTCCATCCGTAGTAGCAGGGCTCGTTGATCGTCCAGTTATCGGTGTACCGGTATCGACCGGGTACGGGTATATGGGTGCAGGTCAGGCCGCCCTTGCGAGCATGCTCCAGTCATGCTCGGTCCTGACGGTGGTTAATATTGATGCAGGATTCGTGGCCGGTGCATCTGCGGCTTTGATCGCAAATTTGGTGGTACGATCATGATTCGTGCACTCTATATCGGCAGGTTTCAGCCCTATCATAAGGGACACCATTACGTGATCACCCAGATCGCCAAGGAAGCAGACGAACTGATCATTGGGATTGGGAGTGCACAGCAAAGCCATGAACCCAGTGATCCGTTCACCGCCGGCGAACGGGTGCTCATGATCACCCACGCACTACAAGATATCCAAAAGCCGATCTATGTCATTCCCCTTGAAGATATCAATCGCAATGCATTGTGGGTATCTCATGTACGCGCAATGACTCCGCCATTTCATCGCGTGTACTCTGGAAATCCACTTGTTATCAGGCTGTTTCATGAAGCTGGAGTTGAGGTGCAAAGCCCAGCCATGTATGAGCGGGCAACCTTGTCAGGGACAAAGATTCGGGATCGGATAGTGCGCCATGACCCATGGGAGGAATATGTTCCAGTGTCCGTGGTCAGAGTAATCCAGGAGGTCGACGGAGTATCTCGCATCAGGGCGCTGCACCAGGATGACGCGGGATCTCCGGGACAATGAGGAGAGAGGCATGTTTGAATCGTTCAAAAAGATTTTTTTGAAAAAAACGGAAGATGAAGAAGTATCTGCAATATCACTTGAAGAACTTCCAGCATGGCTTGATGCACAGGAAGTACAATGTATCACTCGCCGGAACGCGGAGACAACCAAATCGCGGCAACGATTACTTATATATGAGCAGCATTTGCGCGAACTTTTGAGCGAATTTGGTCAGGAAAGTGTATCTGATCAGCCCCATCACCACAAGGTTGAACAGGTCAATCGCCATGCCCTTCCAGAGTTCTGTAAGAAGATAGAAGCTGAATTGACGGGAAAATTTTCAGATGATGATGAGATATTTTACCGAGAATTTGCAGGATTGATAAATGGATGTTTTAAGGCCTACCGTGGACCAGGACGGTATCTTCACCATCTCTATCCTGAAGAGATAAAGGTCTTTCGGGAAACGCTGGACCAGATGGGCCATGAACTGAACCGGATGACTGACATTATCCGGATCTCCCGGGATCATCTCGCTTCCATTACTATGATACGTGCTCTCCTAAAGGAATGGGATGTCTTACGACACGAAATGAAAGAACTGGATGAGGAAGAGAAAAAATCTGAGTCACGCCTTTTTTCGCTTCAAAAAGAGTTGGATGATGCGAGAGATGACCTTGCCCGATTGCTTTCTTCTGACGTGTATTGTTCCTTTGTCGAGCTTGAAACCGAGATAGAACACATATGCGAGCAGAATGAAAAGACCGGTGAAACATGGGAGTCACACATTCGTACTGCAATGCCGGTTTGGAAACGTGCCGTGAAAGCTTTGCAGGAGCAGGCGAAATCAGAGGATGAAAAAAATATGGAAGAGTTAATTCAGTGCGCCTCATCCTCAAGGCGTGATAATGACGAGGTCACGCGACTTGTTACATCCACAGCAAAGGCCCTCTTTGATCTGCTTGACAGCGGGATCGTGCACACCAAGAATTCATTTGAAAAACAGTTGTTCACCTCTGCAGATGAATATACAAACAAATTTAGGGAAATATCAGTACGTCTGCATAACCTTTCTGACGAGTTGAATAGGAAAAGACAGGAGCATGAAGCAAGCCCCATCTTAAAGCAGAGAGAACAGAGTTCTCGTATTATCGATGAGGTGGAAAAGCAGATTAATGCGATAAAACAGGAGCAAATTGAAAACAATGATAAATGTTCATTGTTGCGAAGAAAAAAGGCAGAAATCATTGAAAAGCTAAAAGAAAATTTTGCTGAGTTTACGGAGAGAAAGATGAAACTTCTCGTCCCTGATGGGGAACTATGACCTCAACGCGAACCCTTGCGGTTGAAAAGGGAACAGTTGCCTGTCTTTCAGATAAACGTGAGAGTGTAGAAAAGTGCAGATTCTGTGTTCACTCGGTACGATTTGTGGTGAGGGGCAAGGAAGTTCCTTCTCCTGCACGTGCTTTTTGCACCATGAGTAGGGCGACAGGAGAGGTTGACATGCAAACAGTCACGGATGTGATCTGTGACGATCTTCGGCAGGAGGGCTTTCGAAGCATCATGAATGTCATCAGCTGAAAAAGGACAAAATCCCTTCTATCCGTACATGTGCCTCTATATGGTCTGCCAGTACATCAAATGGATCTTCGCCGCTTTGTGGTGCTGTCCATGCTATGCCTCTTCGATCACAGAGAAAGCTGACAAACGCCGCGGCGATCTCTGGATTGGCAAAGAGCCCATGCATGTAGGTTCCGATTAAAAGTCCATCATCACTGACCACTCCTTCTCCTGCAAATGCCTCCCTGATCTCTCCTCGGTGTGTGGTGCCCATGTGGATTTCATACCCTGATACTGATGAAATCCTCTCAAGAAACGGGCCATGACCAGATGAGGTACGGGTTACCTGGACGGTCGTCTTCTCATATGCTCCGAAGGTTGTCGTACAGGGGACGAGGCCAAGACCCTGATATGTTCCTGCTTTTGATTCAATACCTGAGTCAATGATGGTCTCGCAGAGCATCTGATACCCCCCGCAAATGCCGATGATAGGGATCCCCTGAGTTCGCGCTTTCTTGATCTCTTCACCAGTACCGGATGCCATTATCACCTCAAGGTCTTCAATGGTATTTTTGGTACCTGGGATGATGATTGCATCAAATGCATCGAGGGGGGTACCCGGTTTTACATAGCAGACTGATGCATACCGCTCAAGAAGTTCAAAGTCAGTGAAGTTCGAGATCTTTGGGAGGTGTATGACTGCTATCCGTACAGGGGCATTTATCATCTTTTTATCGTGAAGTGAGAGTGAATCTTCACTTGGGATATCAACTTCGATGACCGGGATAAGCCCGATTGCAGGAACTCCGGTGAGTTTTTCGAGGATTGCCATTCCATCTGAGAAGAGAGCAGAATCCCCTCTGAACTTATTGACGATGATGGCCCGAACCAGCGGGCGGATATCCTCGGGAAGCAGGGAAATCGTACCATAAACCTGTGCAAACACTCCGCCCCGTTCAATATCCGCAACCAGGATGATTGGAAACCGCAGTATGCGGGCAAGTCCGATGTTTGCAATGTCACGATCAAAGAGGTTGACTTCTGCGGCACCTCCTGCACCCTCGACCACAAGGGCTCCATATTTTGTTTTTAGTCTCTCTGCGGCAGCGATGGCGATCTCTAAGAGATGATCGGTTTCTTGGTAGTACTCACCTGCATGAACATCACGATACGGTCTTCCGAGAAGAACAATCTGACTGGTTTGGTCTCCTTTTGGTTTGAGGAGGATGGGGTTCATCTCTACACAGGGGGAGATCCCTGCTGCATGTGCCTGCATTGCCTGGGCGATCCCAATCTCTCCACCGTCGCTGGTCACCCACGAATTCAGACTCATGTTTTGAGATTTGAATGGGGCAATAGATATCCCTCTGCGTTTGAGAATTCGGCACAGGCCGGCTACGATGGTACTTTTCCCGACATGAGACGCGGTCCCGAGGACCATAACCGACATGCTGTACCTGGTTTGCTGGATGAAGATAAGATAATGCAGTACCATCGGCATCGAGTGCCTCTCTTTATAAAAAGAAAAAACCGGGTTATATCGAGATATTTCATGATAAGCATTTAATAGTAAAACAGAAGATGGAATAAGTAATGAATGGTGGTATCTGCTCCATATGTGGGCTACCAAAGGAACTCTGTATCTGTGAGGAAGTTGCAAAAGAACAGCAGCGAATAAACGTGAAAGTGAACAAACGTCGATATGGAAAAGAGGTTACGGTGATTGAAGGCCTGGATCCGACCGATATTGACCTTGAAGATCTCTCCAAGTTCATGAAAAGTAAACTGGCCTGTGGCGGGACCGTAAAAGGCAACTCCATAGAATTACAGGGTAACCACCGTGATCGGGTTATTGATCTTCTGAGCACAAAGGGATATGCCGTGGACAATATCTCGTAACAGGTAAAAGAAGTTACTTTTTCTTTTTCTCTCGCATCATCGAGTGTAAATCAAGCCGGTACGTATCTCCAGATCCGATTCGTACAACTCGATCATCTGACTCAGCAAGACGAGTTAGGTTTAGATCATACCTGCCGGGCTCGATAATTCTGATGCTTTCAATGCAATTAAGAGAGGAGTCGTGATTTGTACTTGTGACTGTCTCATCTAAGGCACGATTTGGTGCTTTGATGGTACGTGTGCCCAGATATGTGTTATGGGTGTTTGGCACATTCAGCTCATGTGTCGTGCTTTTTTTTCTTTCAGTTTCAAAAACAAATTTGCCACAGCCACATACTGGACATCCGTCTCGCAAATGACGAGCATCAGGAAAGAGTGTTTTACATCCAGCACAGCGATGTGGCATGGTTCACCTGCCCGATACCCAGGCGCTGATCAGCCCGCGATCTTTTCTGATCATCTTCAGTTGATTTGCAGGTCCAATCACGGTAAGTCTCCGGGTTTCGTTCTCCCCCCTCATGAGCCGTGATAATACTCCTGATCCCCGCTGTTTTGATGGGTATGTCTCGATTTCGATGCCTGAGAATTGGTCTGGGAAGATCTCCTGCATCGTCATCTCAATAAGAGTGGATTGTTCGTCAGGGGACAGCCCGCTTTCAAGAATGACTATGGTTCCTTCACGAACATTATCAAGGATAAGGCGTATTTTCTCCATAGATGGCATCTGTGCAAGCCGTTCTTCGGATATGAGGTCGATTCGTACACCCTGCATATGACTCACCTGAAATAGCGGATCATCTCTTCATAGAGATTCTCAATCTGGGTTCCGTCAAGGCATGAAACCGGTACAACCGGGTGCTGAGGAAAGGCATTTCGTATCCGCTGGGGTGCCGCATCTGGGAGATCTATCTTGTTTGCTGCTATGATGACCGGAAGTTTCCGGCTCTCGATAATCCCGATCATCATGATGTTGACCTGTGCAAAGGGGTCAAGGGTAGCATCTATCATGTAGATAACGCCGTCAATATCCTCCCTGAGCCAATGCATAGCCTCAGCAACCCCTTCGGTAGCCTCGCGTGCACGGATAATAGCCTCCTCACGCTCAATCCCGTATTCAAGAAACTCCTTATAATCTACCCGGGTGGTAACGCCTGGAGTATCAACAATATCAATCGTGATAGATCTGCCATTTGAGCCGGTTATTGTGATATTTCCAGTTCTCGCAGCACGTCTCGTCTCATGGGGCACCTCGCTGGTCGTACCGATAACTGACCCTGACCAGTCATGTGCGATCCGATTTGCAAGGGTGGTCTTTCCCGCATTTGGTGGGCCATAAATCCCAATACGTGCGGTTCTGCTTTGGAAAAGGGTGGATAGGATTCGCGAGAGAGTCTGGCTTATTCCCATTTTGGTAACATCCCTGGGCGTTTTATGAAAAAATCAGGCTCCCAAAGTGCCTGTATGCCTACATGGATATGATCAGGGAGTATTATTATAGTTGTCATCCCACCTGATTCGGATCTTCATGCGTAATAGTTCGGTCACCGGAGCGATGGATTAATACGCAATCCCGATAAGTATCAGAGCAATGCATCTGCCCGGGAAACCGAGAGGTGACAGTAATGAGCTATAATAGTGATTCGATCCAGCTCGAGACCAAGGTCCCAGTCCGGGAAATTATGCGAACGAACCCCAAGACCATTGATTATCATGCAACGGTAGCACATGCAGCACGAAAGATGTGCAGTAAGGATCAATCTGGGAGCTGTATTGTGCTTAAGGATGGGGTTGCCGTGGGGATCGTTACCGAGCAGGATATAAACTGCAAAGTTGTCGCCCGGGATCTCCGACCGAGTGATGTTCACATCAATGAGATCATGACATCACCCCTGATTACTATCGGTACGGATAAGACCATAGAAGATGCAGCTCACCTGATGATCCGAAACCGCGTGAGAAGATTGCCGGTCATCAATGAGAAAGGTGTGGTGATCGGAATAGTAAGTGTTCGTGACATCGTTGCAGTCAGTACCGAGATCAATGAACTGATGAGTGAGCTTGTGGTCATAAACCGTGCTGATGATGTCAGTTCAGGAATATGTAGCAGATGCGGACAAATGTCTGATGGATTGACGAGTGTAGATGGATTATTGATCTGCCCACATTGCATGGAAGATGATCGGTTGTAGGCAGGTGAGGCAGGACAACCCGTGGGTTTGTTTTTTCTGTTCACTGCAAGGCCGATTCGACCTTCAGGCATCTGCCGTTCAGGAAATCTTTGCATGTTCCCTGATCTCTGTGGTAGCTGAATGCCCGGACCCATCTCCGGAGGTATAAATTTTTGACCGTACCCTCATATCTGCTGGTTATGGTGTATCCATGGCCGGTAGTGTATCGAGGTGTTTTCATTGTGTAACCAAGGCTGATATCTCATGAATTCACACCATGACCACGAAAACAAGACCGTTCTTTCGATAGCTACAACGAAGGTGATCTCAGCCCCGCCTACCATGCGAATTTTCGGAGCAATCGAGACCCTTACCCAATGGGGATTTCGCAGGTTACCCATTGTCGATCCAGGGACCCATCGACTGAAAGGGATCATTACTGCACGGGATGTAATTGATTTTCTTGGAGGTGGCGAGCTCTTCAATCTCATCAATGTCAAGCATGATGGAAATTTCCTTGCAGCAATCAATGAAAGCGTCAGCAAAATCATGAAGACTGATGTCAAGACACTGCATCCTGCTGCAACCCTCTCACAAGCCCTCGAGATCATCCTTCGTGATCGAATTGGGGGTATTCCAATCGTTGATGATGATGGTGTCCTCAATGGGATCCTGACCGAACGGGATGTTCTTAAGATCGTGTGTCGTTCGAATGCAGCGATACCTGTTGAGAGCGTCATGACCAAGTCACTACTGGTCCAGCAACCTGACTGTCCCCTCTCTATGGTAACGAGGGTCATGACCGAACATCAGTTTCGGCGTCTACCGATCGTGAAAAATGATGTACTCTTTGGGATTATCACAGCAACAGACATTGTGCGTTATATCGGCACGGGTCGGGTTTTTGAAAAATTGGTCACAGGAGATGTGGCTGAAGTGATGAATATCCCAGTCCGTGATCTCTTAAGTGGGAACCTATTTACGACCGAACCAGATGCAACGGTTACTGATGCTGCGCGGACTATGATGGCTAAGAAAGTTGGAGCATTACCCGTGATTGATCAGAGTCGGCTGGTTGGGTTGGTTACTGAGTTTGATCTGATACGGGCATTTACACCCTCGGGGCATGAAAGGAGATGAATTCATGCTGGTGTCTGATCTGATGTCAACGCCAGTTCATGCTGCACAACCAAGTGATCCCGTCTCCCATGCACGAAAGGTGATGCTGAGGCATAAGATCTCACGAGTCTTGGTTGTTGAGAGGGGGCGCGCACTCGGGATTATCACAAAAAAGGATATCGGGTTTCGTCTGCGAAAAAATGATCCAGACTGGCGTCATCGAAAGATGGACAATGTCCCCCTCAGTCAGGTGATGAGTACTGATCTGGTGAGTATATCCCCAGATAGTAGCATTCGGGATGCGCTTGTTGTCCTCCTCAGTCATAATATTTCGGGCGCCCCGGTTATCGATCAAGGAATGGTTCTTGGCATGCTGACAAGAACAGACATATTACGATCTCAATTGGTGGAACAATTGGACAAGCCGGTTACTGATCTCATGCATGAACCGGTGCACGTTACATCACACCATTCCTTTGCTCATGTGGTTGATCTCATCCAATCAGGTGCAGGAGCTGTAGTTGTTGTTGATGATGGAAGAGCTGTGGGGATTATCACCGAGAGTGATCTCGCATTTTACGAAGAGGACTCTGAACACGCAGGATCTGGTACTGCAGGAGCGGTTATGCGCCCGATACTCCCCTCTCTTCCTGAGACAGCACGAACCAAACAGGCCGTTGAGGTCATGATTAAGACCGCCAGCCAGAGTGTAATAATCTCTGGCGAGAACGGCATAAAAGGGATAATTACCAGAGATGATATAATACGGGAAGTGGTTCAATGACCAATAACATACTTGTACGAGACGTGATGGCAAAACCGGTGACGATAGCAAAGTCTGCACCAGTCACCGATGCCCTCGATAAAATGCTTGATACTGGACAAGATCCCCTTGTGGTGGTTCACCATGATGAAGTGGTCGGGACCGTATCCCGTCAGAAAATAGTGGAAAAATTGGGTGCAAAACACAGTTCTGAAGTTGCACCTACCGCGATCCACGTCTCCAATACCATTGACACCGAATTTACCATTGTATATGAGGACCAGGAACTGGATGTCTTGATTCCACTTCTACAGAATCAGGCAAAACTGGCTGTTGTCTACAATGCAGATAACAAAATGGTCGGACAGGTTACCTATGGAGACTTGCTTGCGAAGATGATTCCTGAAGGTGATCTTTCCTCGGTTATCGTTCCACATCATGCCATTGAGGCAGGGGAACGTTTGGTGCACCTGCGCCGAAAAATGGTTGATGAAAAAGTTGCCAGGTATATTGTCATGGCAGATAACAAGATGGCAGGATTGGTATCAGAGACTGACGTTGCTGTCGCATTAACGAAATTCCGCGAGGCGGTGGATGATCGTCACCAGGAGCATCAGATACGGAACATCTTGGTGAAGGATATCATGAGTACGCCGGTCATCAGTGTTGAAAAGATCGCTACCATCCCCGACGTTGTCTCAATGATGCTCTCAAAAAATATCAGTGGTCTTCCAGTCACTGATAATGGAAAAGTAGTTGGAATGGTTACCCGGGAATCGCTTATCCGGGCACTGTAACATTTTTTTTATATTTCAAAGTATCAGCAGGGCAAATCCGCTGGTTAAATCAGGCTTTATTGGGGGCTGGTACCCGTCGTCTTGTGTATCCAGATGTACTGTACGATCGCTGCGTACCATCATAATCCTTATATCTGATTCCCATCCACATTAATAAGCACAATTCCTGTAGCAGCAGATAATCTGTTGCGAGTGTCGATACGATGCGATTTTGCATGTTGAGGTAGCCAAGTCAGGTATGGCGCAGGGTTGCTAACCCTGTGTCCCTTGGGACTCGGGGGTTCAAATCCCTCCCTCAACGCTGACACGCAGGCAATTCCCTGAAGTGAGGCATTGCATGGCTCAGGATGACCAGGAGATAAACTACTTTGTCAGGGTTCATAATACCGACCTTGACGGGACGAAGCCCGTTCTTATTTCCCTGACCGGTATCAAAGGGGTCGGACGACATACTGCCAAGTTCATTGCTGAAACTGCAGGTGTTGAAAAGAACGTATTGATGGGTAAACTTGATGAAGCATCAGTTGACCGGATCCGTGAAGTTGTCAGTAATTATGCCGACCGGATTCCAGTCTGGATGAGTAACCGCCCCAAGGACGTCTATACCGGTGTCAAGCGTCATCTGCTCGGAGCAGATGTCACGATGACCGTTGATGATGACATCAACCTGCTCAAGAAGATCCGTGCATACCGCGGCATCAGACATGAGACCGGCCAGAAAGTCCGTGGTCAGCGTACCAAGTCTACCGGAAGAACCGGCCTTATCGTCGGTGTGAAGAGAAAGAAAGCCTAGGCGGGATGAAACATGGGATATCCAGGTAAAAATCACAAACAGTACCAGACACCCAAGCGTCCGTTCGAACTCTCCCGTATTGAGGAAGAGACCCGCCTTGTTATTGAGTATGGTCTCAGAAACAAGCGGGAAGTCTGGATTGCCAAGGGTGCACTCCGGAAGTACCGCAAAGCAGCTCGTGAGATCATTGCTCTGCAGTCTACCGGTTCAGAACAGGCACGTGTTGAACGGAAGAAGGATGAACTGATCGGATCTCTGCAGCGTTCCGGAATGCTTTCAGAGAATGCAGATATTGATGATGTGCTTGCACTCAAGGTGGAGCAGCAGCTTGACCGGAGACTTCAGACTCAGGTCTACCGGCGTGGATTTGCACGTTCACCAAAGCAGGCACGCCAGTTCATTACTCATGGACATATTGCAATAGGTGGACGGCGTGTTACCATTCCAGGATACACGGTAAGTGCAAAGGAACAGGAAGAGATTTCATACGCCGGGTCTTCACCACTGGTCAGTGATATTCACTCAGAACGCCAGCGGATTGCAAAGGTTGGGAGATAATCATGAGTGAAGGGAAGGAAAAATGGGGCGTCGCTCATATCTACGCATCATTTAATAATACCATCATCACGGTAACAGATCTGACCGGTGCTGAGACCATTACCAAGAGTTCAGGTGGTATGGTCGTCAAGCAAGACCGGAACGAGAGTTCTCCATATGCAGCAATGCAGATGGCCGGTAATGTTGCCCAGGCAGCACGAGAAAAAGGAATTGTAGGTCTTCATGTGAAGGTCCGTGCCCCGGGTCGTGGAAAACAGCGTTCTCCCGGACCAGGTGCCCAGGCAGCAATTCGTGCACTTGCCCGTGCAGGGATGCGTATCGGACTTATCGAAGATGTAACTCCGGTACCACACGACTCAATCAGGCCAAAAGGCGGGAGAAGGGGTCGTAGAGTCTGATGAAGATCGAATTCAGCAGTCTTGAAGAGAACACTGCATTATTTGTTCTTGATGGCGTCTCGATTGCATTTGCAAATGCACTTCGTCGTGCAATGATAAGTGAAGTCATGTCCTTTGCTATCGAGGATGTCAAGATATATGATAATACCAGTGCTCTCTTCGACGAAATTCTGACACATCGCCTTGGTTTGATCCCCCTTGTTACTGATGCTGATAGTTATGTGCCACGCAGCCAGTGTTCCTGTGATGGAGCAGGCTGTCCGCGGTGCACCATAACCTTCACGATGAGTGTTGAGGGTCCGGGCATAGTGCGGTCAGGGGATCTGATATCTCAGGATCCGGTGGTGCGACCTGCGGAGGATAATATCCCCATCGTGAAACTTGAAAAGAATCAGAAAGTTGTGATCGAAGCACAGGCCTATATGGATCGAGGTATGGAGCATGCCAAATGGTCCCCTGTTACGGTTTGTGGATACAAAAACTATCCAATAATCACCCATGATGATCGGTGTGATGGATGTGGTCTATGTGTTGATGTGTGTCCACACGAGATCCTTGAAGTAAAGAGATCAGTAGTAGGGGTCAAGGATGGTGCTCTTGAGGCATGTTCACTCTGTCGTCTTTGTGAGCAGGCATGCCTGAACAGTGGTATCGGTGACGAACCGGCGATTCATATTGGAATGGATGACCGGCGATTTCTCTTCAATCTCGAGAGTGACGGTTCATTGCCAACAATCAGAATTATCAAGGATGGACTGCTGTTTCTGAAAAAACAGTCAGATGAATTACACGAGGCTTTGAGTGA
>ENA-UOYA01001000-UOYA01001000.1-activated-sludge-metagenome-genome-assembly--contig:-NODE-1000-length-32653-cov-6.629057_pt1 | contig 32653 bp, 35 predicted proteins | sample MGYA00238163_ERZ764804 | MGnify/ENA primary metagenome ERZ764804 (study PRJEB28919, sample SAMN05720223) | activated sludge metagenome | isolation source: Anaerobic digester | place: Hong Kong... | reverse complement strand
CCCTGCCATGAAATAGTGCGGGTTCAGCATCAGTGCAACATCACCTGCCAGCGAGAAAACCAACGCTAACCCGAACCATAACATGTGCCCTTGCCAGCCAGTCACCTGGAAGGTCCATAGGATGAGGAATAGCATCGTAGCAGGCTTGGCAATGTATAGACGTTTTCTCCATCCTTTCCACGTGGATGCCCAGTCGAGGAAAGCGAACCCGGCAGCAATGAAAAAGGCCCAGGTGAACAAGGATTATTCCCGATCGTTATCGTAACCTAAAAGGATGAGTGCATCTGAACTGTTGCGCCAGTTTTTATTCACCTGCACCTTCAAATTAAGGAAGACTTTGCGTCCGCTCATAGATTCAATCTCCTGGCGACTGCGGGTTCCAATCTTTTTGATCATCTCACCGCTCTTGCCAACCAGGATGCCCTTTTGCGACTCGCGCTCCACAAATATCGTTGCCTCGATGTACGCTTTATCATCTGGCCGTTCCTCATAGGAATCAACTTTGACAGCCACGCAGTGAGGAACTTCGTCTCGGACGAACATAAGCACAGATTCACGGATCAATTCCCCAGCGATATCACGTTCATAAGTGTCGGTGATGGTGTCTGGATCGTAATAAAAATCACTTTCAGGCAGGTTTTCCACGACCAGTGACAGAAGGGACTTAATCCCTTCTCTGTCCTGTACAGAGATTTCAAGGATGTCTTTGGCAGGGAAAAGATCTAGAGCCTGGCGTTTGCGTTCCGTCAGGATATCGGTGGTCACCAGGTCACATTTGGTTAATACCATCCATACGGGCGGTAGTTTCTTAATCGACTTTAGTTTTTCTGCGATAAGTCTGTCTTCATCTGTAAAGGGTACGCTTGAATCCAATAACCACAGGATGATATCAGCGTCTACCAGTGCTTCTGTAGCATTCTGGTTCATGAAGTCGCCAAGCTTATGCTGCGGTGTGTGAAGACCAGGGGTATCGATGAAGATAACCTGCGCGTCTGGTAGAGTCAGGATACCAAGCTGGCGTCTACGGGTGGTTTGTGGCTTTGGTGAAACCGCGGCAATCTTCTGTTCGAGAAGTGCGTTAACCAATGTGGATTTACCGACATTGGGACGGCCGATGACCGCTACAAACCCAGCACGAGTAACATTATGTTTTTCCATTGACTCATCCTTCAAGGTGTTCATTTTTAACCGTGGCTAATTGTGGAGACGACTTTATTTTACTATTGACTACGATAATTCCGCCAAGAACAAGCAACCCTCCAACCAGCAATCGCCAGTCTACGGTTTCGTTCAAAGCGATGGCACCCAGCGCTACCCCGACAAGCGGGAACATGTAGGTGATCATGCTGACTCTGGAAGGTCCAATCTCACCCAGTAACGAGTACCAGGTAATACTCGCAAAGAACGATCCCAGCAGGCCAAGAAAGGTAAATGCCACCCAGGATATAGGTTTAATGGGGATTGTGAAGGACGGTTCCATGATGAGCATGGAGGGGATAATGAAAATCAAGCTAAAAATCATTTGTCCCAGCGATTGATCTTCTGGTCTGACACCTTCATTATGGGTGCGGGCGTAGATGGAACTGATGCCATAACAAAAAACGGCCACCATCATCGCTGCAATCCCAAGGATTTGATTGGAGGTTCCTTCGTGTATGCGATTGGACATCAATACAAGAACGCCGCCAAAACCGATGAAAATGCCGATGATCCGCTGCAGTGTCAGGGGCTCATCTTTCATGAGCACAGCAGCCAGCAAGGCTGTAACAAGCGGTTGGGTGGAATTCAGGATTGAGGCCATGCCTGAGGAGATAAACTTCTCACTCCATGAGACTAGGATCAGAGAAAACGCAATATTGAAGAATCCCAGGAATAGGTACAAACGCCAAAACTTCCACGGAAACTTCCTACGGCTGAAAATATAAAAGGCAATGAGCGCAACGGTGGCGATTAAGATCCTGAAAAAAACAACCGAGAAAGGTCCTACTTCCTGGAGGCCGATCTTGACCCAGAAAAAAGTTGATCCCCATACCAATCCCATGGCAAGGAATCTAAGCCAGTTTTTGATTGACAATGCTGAGTCCTTCTTTTCTTAACAATAAGATTTTTGTGGTAATTCCATCTGCCCCTGTATAACCGGTTAGTTTGCCTGATGTTGCGATAACCCGATGACAGGGGATGAGAATGGGAAGCGGATTCCTGGACAACGCACCCCCCACAGCCCTGCTTGCCATTGGTTTTTTGAGCAATTGAGCAATTTGTCCGTAGGTCATTACACTGCCAAAAGGAATTTCCAACGTTATCGATAACACATCCCTTTGAAATCCGGTGATCGTTTCCCAATCGAGAGGCAGGGTAAAGACCCGGCGCGAGCCGTCAAGGTACTCCAGTATCTGAAATTTTGCCTGTGCCAGTAAATCGGTGGGATGCAGCTCAGGGAGAGGATTGCTCCGGGGCTTACCGAGAAGCACATGTGAAATGCCTTTACGGGTTGCTGTAACGGTAATTTGCCCAATAGAACTGGAAAAATGAATCAAACTGGCTGGATTTTCTACCACAAAATACTCTTCTTATCGTAGGGTAAGCGTAGGGTAACAGTCATGTAATTTTTGGAGAAAGAAGGTATCCTATTCACAGGGCGACTTCTTTTCTTCTCCTCCTTAGTCAAGAGAGCCGGGGTCGGCGTCCCCGGCTCTCGATGATTTTACCACATTCATCTTTCTCTCTTTTTTCTCCTTACATGATCCTCGCGCTCCGGTGTGCGAGGATCACCGCTTAAGTGGTCATGTCTGAACAACCTTTATATGATAAACTTAATCATTGGATCCGGTAACGATCCGATTTTATTTTGGGAGCCGAATATGGAAAAGAGACAGACCTATCCAGTAGAAATCGCCGGGGTTCATCGTGAACTGACCTTGTTCCAGATCAAACCTGGTTTGCGGATAGCCATTTTGAATATCCTTGGCGATACAGAACTGGTGCAGGCATGCGGGAAAGCCCTGGCTGAAAAACTGGCCAACACTGATTATGACATTTTACTCACCGCAGAGGCCAAGAGTATTCCCCTGGCGCACGCTCTATCAGTTGAAACAAAGAAGCCTTATGTGGTGCTGCGTAAATCATACAAACCCTACATGGGTGACGCAATCAAAACCGAGACCCTCTCGATCACAACTGGTGAACCGCAGTTACTCTTCCTGGATGAGAAGGACCGCGATTTGATGCAGGGAAAGAAGGTCGTCATCGTCGATGACGTGATCAGCACCGGATCAACCTTGCAAGGAATGCGCCTCTTGGTTCAAAAAGCCGGAGCAGATGTCGTAGCAGAAGCGGCTGTCTTCACCGAAGGCGAACGAGCAAAATGGGAAAAAGTGATCTCGCTGGGACACTTGCCAATCTTTTGTGACTAGAAAAATCGATCCCCGATGCCAAGGCACCGGGGATTTTTATTTCAATCATACGGCTGTAAAGATTAGATAGTGTCCAGCAATCCGCTTCGCATGCTGGCACGTTCAACAATGCGGAATGAAGCATACCCAATGATGATATAGATCAGCCCCACCACAATTTCCCCGCCGATTAGCGGGGCAATTACATTCCATCTGGCACCGCTCAGTGCTAACCTGGCAGCCATGATGCCGCGGGTCATGGGCAGACCGTAAGCCACCCGTTGTAAAAAGGAGGGGAGATGTTCAACTGGAAAATTTACCCCGATCAACATATAGAAAGCAATAGAAAGAGATGAGGTAATCATCCACCCATCACGGCTGAGAAGGGTAACTGTGCCCATGATGAAGCCAATGCCGTTGGTAGTAATGCACAGAGTGATCACGCATACAAGGACAGGCCCTAGGTTGATGCTCGAAATATCCATCCCCAATAGAAAAACAGCCACAGGTAGAGCGACAAGCAGGGTAATTAAGCCATCCAGAATGTGGAAAAATGCTCTTCCAAGAAATAGCGGTGCACGAGGTGCAGGGCTTGCGAGCAGGTAAGACAATGCACCGAACTGCCGTTCACCTCCAACGGTTTGTGAAATTCCGCTGACACCGTTTAGTGACGGAAGCAGGAGAATATTCCCAATAATGATAAATGTGGGATCTGTAAAACCGGCGAATTTTCCCATGAACATGAAAAGCAGCATCGAAAAGAATGGGAAGCCGAATTTACTGGCGAAGTAGTTAAATGGGGTGCTCCACGCGAAAAGGGAGCGGTATGAGAACCAGGCCTGGATGAAGTATAAACGCACGATTCGAATCACAGTGCGCATCAGATCGAACTCAATTCTCCGGTGACGCGGATAAGATCATGGACCCTGCGGTCGAGCAGGCGCGACAGAAGGTAGATGATCAATGAGATCCCTATTGAAATACCCCATTTAGCCAGGGTAATCTCATTGAGGTCGGTTCCTTGAATGGCTTCACGGAGTGTTTCAAGACCCCAGCGAATGGGAAAAATTGATGAGATTTCCTGCATCCATGTTGGCAGAATACTGATAGGATACATAAAACCAGCCAGCAGGGCGACGGGCATTTCGATGAATTCAACAATTGAGGTGGAGAGCCGCGACCAGACCATGAGGTTGGCGAGAAACACACCCATGCACCACAGTCCAAAAAGGATAACGAGCAGCGAAAGGATTGCTGAGAGGATATCCGCCTGTGCGAGGGAAAATTTGTAGATCAATACCGCAACCAGAAATGCGGCGACCAGGCTAATTGTCCCGGCAGCCACATTAGTGAAAGTGCGTATAGATTCAATCTTGCGCAGAGAAGTGGGGCTGCCGACAATCAACTCCAGCGTTCCTTCACGCCGGTCGCTACGGATATCATAAGTCGAAGTGAATACCAGGCCACTCCACATTCCCATGATACCGCCACCGATGACTGTGTACACTAGGTCGGGGGTAGCGTTACCAGCAGCTTTTGAGAGGATCATTCCGACTGCACTGAATACGATGGGCTGAATGAACCATAGCAGCAGGCTGTAGAGGTTCAATGTACGCATGCGTAATTGAACGTCCATCTGGCGGATGAAAAGACTCAAATTTCTTTTCATTCTGTATTTCCTTTGATCAAGGAAATATACACATCTTCTAGAGTTTGATTCCGCACTTCGAGATTCTGGATTATGTTGCTGGTCAGAAGCGGGGAAAGCAGTTCAATGACTGCTCCGGATTGTGGAGTGGTGATGCGAATTCCCTTAACAAAAAGATTCTCTGAATATGATATCACGGCACGATTTCCGAGTTTTGCGAGAGTATTTTGTACAAGAGGAAGATTCACAGACTCGACTTTGATTTCGATTACCGAATCTTCACTGATTTGTCTCTTTAATGAAGCAGGGGTATCCAACGCGATAATGTGCCCCTTTTTAATGATAGCAATGCGATCGCAAAGTTCATCCGCCTCGGCCATGTAGTGGGTGGTCAGGAGAATGGTTTTACCGCGGCCGATGAGCTGTTTGATTGTTGTCCGAAGTTCACGTGCACCAACCGGATCGATCCCTACAGTAGGTTCATCGAGAAAGATCAGTTCCGGATCATGCAGCAGGGCTCGAGCCAGGTGCAATCTCTGCTGCATACCGCTGGAAAAGGTTTCCACTCTGTCTCCGCCGCGTCCATCAAGCCCGACAATTTCAAGCAACTCCGGGATTCTCTTCCGCGTTAAGTCAGGCGGCATTGCATAAAGCTCCGCAAAGTAGCGCAGGTTGTCCACTGCTGATAACCTTCCGTAGAGTCCTCTTGCACCACCAAAGGTGAACCCGATATTTTTGCGGATCTCGTTGGTATCACGCAGAATATCCCTTCCGAAGATCGAAATGGAGCCAGAGGTTGGCAGGAGCAGGGTTGAGAGCATCTTTACGGTGGTCGTTTTCCCCGCGCCATTTGGACCGAGGAGTCCAAATAATTCTCCTTTTTCCACATGAAACGAGATTCCGTCCACTGCCACGGTTGATTTTGTCTGGCGCCGCCAGAATCCTTGACGGGTAACAAAGGTTTTGCTCAGATCGCGCGTGTCGATGGCATGTACCTGGGGAATTGCCGGAATCACTGTGCGGTACGCAGAACTGCTTTTCAGGCTGGCGCCTCGGCTGGGGTGGGTGCGGAAGATATTCGCCTGCAGACCCGTTTCACGTTGGTAGGCTGTTTTTATGAATTCGATGAAGTCGTCAACCCGATCCTTTCTCACCAGGTTGATTGTACAGCCGCCAAACCCGGCACCCGTCAGGCGTGCTCCAAGGCAGCCGTCGAAGGATTGTGCAAGTTCAACTAGTATGTCTAGTTCACGGCAGGAAACTTCATATAAATCGCGCAGTGATTGATGGGTCTCGAACATTAACTGTCCGAATGGCTCTGCTTCACCAGCATCCAGGTATTTGATTGCCCGGTTAACCCGTTCGATTTCACCTACTACGTGGCTGGTATGCTGCCGGACGACATCAGGGAGATGGTGGGCATGGGCCTGGAATTGGGCTGGAGAGAGGTCGCGAAGGGAGTGAATCCGGGGGTAAATTGTCTGGTAATACTTTACTGCAGTATCACAGTCTCTGCGGCGGTCGTTGTATGCTGAATTGATCAATGAGCGGCGGATGGTAGAATCGGCGATCACCAGGGTGGTGTCTTGAGGCAGGGGGATTGGTCTGGATTCGTAAGTACGTGTGTCGAACATCAACAAGTGATCTGGCACACCGCTGGCACAGGCGAACTGGTCCATCAAACCACAATTGACACCCGCATACTCAATTTCGGCAGCCTGGCAGATGCGGGCTAGAGTTAATGAATCAATCTGCCATCCTCCCAGCACCTGGCAGACAATTCCAAAACCTACCTCCACCGCTGCTGAACTGCTTAAACCTGCACCAATGGGAATATCAGAGCGGTAACTGGCGTTAAACCCATACACCGGGTAACCCCGCTGCTGCAGCATCCAGAGGACACCGGCAGGGTATAAAGCCCAAACCGGCAGCGTATTACCGCTGCTGTCTACCTTCCGATCAAGATCGAACAGACTGAACGAACACTGTTGATCAAGGTCGAGTGCAGAGAGGTGAACAAGGTGATCCCTCCGGCGCGTAAACTGGATTTTGACGGAACGGTCAATGGCAGCCGGTAGTACCACACCCTCGTTATAATCGACGTGTTCACCAAGCAGGTTTACCCTGCCAGGGGATATGACGCACCCTTCCTGAATCTCCACCTTATTTCCCCTTTGTTTGGATCATGTGTGTCTTTTGATCATGTTTGAGTGATTTGATTGCGCGTTCGCGTTTCATGGCAGTTGAACGATCTGCCTGTTCCTCAACGTAAACCAACCGTACTGGCCTACGCTGCCGGGTATATTTTGCACCTCGCCCCTTGTTGTGCTGCTGCTCCCGGCGGACTGGATCAAGAGTCCAGCCTGTGTAATACGTGCCATCGGCACATTCTACGATATAACAATAATACGACATTTTATTTAATTTTATGTTTTTTCTTTTAAATTGCTACTGAACAATCTGCTCAACCTGTCTTTTGGTTTTTGGGGCATTTCTTTCTTCTCGTTATCCCAATCACCACTCCTACGCTGCTCGATCCAGGTTTCATAACCCTGTCTGGCGGTTTTCAGGTAAGTTTTCACGCCGTCTTCATCACCTTTGTCGATCAATGTGCGCAACTCTTCCAATGATCCGATCATCTCACCCAATGAGCGGCAAATGTTTTCCTTGTTCAGCAGGGCTGTGATTCCAAAATATTCCTGTTCGTCCGAAAGAAAATTAATCGATGCCGAGCGGTAGAATGCCCGTGAGGAAAAACGTCTGCCGTCATTCCATCCTGCTTTTCCGACCAGTGTGTGAACCAGGGCAGCAGCCGTAAGTTTGGGAAGTTGTTCCACGTTGGCCACCACACCGTCAGCTTCGGCGGTTTCGGTATAGTAGGGTTTGGCTTTCAATAAGGATGCTAGATCAGTGGCTACTTCGATGGCTTTTGATGATGTGTTGTAATCATTGGTGATCACAATTTCTGTGTTGGCAAAAAGGTCAGCCCTGGGGGTATTGACATCATCAATGGAATCCTCAAGCCGGTCGGGGTGAATTATGGGAAGGATCGATATGAATGGGTTTTCTTTGGGAAGGGATTCCTCGATCCATTGATGGATGCCCTCGCGGATGATGGAGGTGTTGATCAGCACGGCACCAGGTTTCAACTCGTCCTTCATAATGGCCAGTGCATCCCTGATCAAGTCTGCGGGCAGTGCGAGGATGACGATATCGGCATTGCGCACCGCTTCGTTGAGTTGGACGTAGGTTCTGTCGAATGCCCCCAGTTTTTCAACAGTCTTCATACGTTTTCCGTCAGGATCATGTCCAATCCTGAGGATTTTATCTTTATATTCAGCCAGGGCCAGGCCAATTGAAGCCCCGATCTGTCCAAGTCCAATTACCGAAATTTGTACCGTCATCAGGATACTCCTAGAATAATTTTTTGCAGCCCAGACAATGCCGGGGTCATGATCCAGCTGATGATATCCACACCGACAAGAGGAAGCGCGAAGAGCAGCGCCATCAATATGATTGGACCATAAGGCTGGATGCGGGTGTATTTTTCTGCCAGGGTACGCGGAAGAAGGGATTCCAGTATTTTCTCTCCATCCAACGGAGACAGGGGAATGAGATTAAATAACATCAGGACCAGGTTGATGGACAAGAATGTAAATAAAAACTCGGCTGCAGAAGGGAGAAATCCGCTGGAGGCTTGCCAGGGTACCAGTCTGAAACGCAAGACTAATCCGGCAGCTATTGCGAGCAGAAGATTGGAACCCGGGCCGGCTAACGATACCCACATCAGTGCTGACGAAGATCTCCTGCGTAGTGCATAGGTGTTCACCGGTACAGGTTTTGCCCAACCAAAGCCTGCAACGATGAGCATCAATGAACCCAGCACATCCAGGTGTTTCAATGGATTTAATGTTACCCTGCCGTTGGCGCGTGGCGTACTATCGCCTAAACGATCCGCGGTAATAGCGTGGGAAAACTCATGCACGGTCAGGGCAATGATCAATGTAAGGATACGGGAGATCAAAAGGCTTGGCGCCAGATTCAGCATTCTTTTTTTCCTCCAGAGGCCATGCCGGTAAAGACAAGTTTGAAAATTATAACATGGGATATAATTCCCTCATGCTTCCTGAATTGCATCTTGGCGATCTTGTAAAACTGCGCAAGCAGCACCCGTGCGGTGGTTACGATTGGAAGATCGTTCGACTGGGCGCGGATATTGGGTTGGAATGTCTGACCTGTTCACATCGTGTATTGTTATCGCGGCGTGAACTGGCAAAAAGATTGAAGCAGCTTACTCTGAAACCCGAACCCGATACTGGTAAAGAGTAATTTTCATTGAAATTCATGAGCATGGGGAAATTACACAGGTTGAGGTGATCAATGAATATCGAACAATTTTTGATGCTGGTGAGTGGAATCGCCTGGTCGATCGTCTATATCGATGCCATTCGCATAGGAATTAAGGATAGAACGTACGCCATGCCTTTCTGGGCGCTAGCGTTGAATATCGCCTGGGAGTTTTTGCACGCACTGCTGGGATTTCAGGCGATTGGATTGTCACTGCAGATAGCCATTAATGGTATCTGGTTCCTGCTCGATCTGGGCTTGTTATACACTTTCCTAAAATTCGGACGCAGATATTTTCCTCAGCAGATGAGACCGATTTGGTTTTATGCCTGGGCAATCCTTGGTCTGGCGGCTGCTTTCACCGTTCAATATTCATTCATCAATGAGTTTGGATTGCTGATGGGGGCCGTATACGCTGCATTCTTGCAGAACCTGCTGATGTCAATCCTGTTCATTGGCATGCTGGTACAGCGCAAGTCCGGTGAAGGTCAAACATTGCTCATCGCGGTGAGTAAATGTATCGGCACCATAGCTCCTACGATATTGATGGGTGTTTTGGGAATCCAGGGGGCGCTCGTCCCGAATTCGTTGGTATTAACAACAGGAAGCCTGATCTTTGTTTTTGATCTGGTTTATATCTGGTTCCTTTATAAAGTCAGGAAAGCAGGCGATCAATCAACCGTGCTGGCGTGAACTGGTGAAGCAACTTTGTCACGAGGGTATTCTGGCAAGATCCCATCCGGCAGCAATTTTCTACATTCACTTGTTAGCTTTTCTTCCGTATCATATAATCAATTCACTATGCCCATTCTATCTTCCTCCAGTCTGGATTTTGTTAGCCGCAGCCCCGAACAGACCAGACGCCTGGGGATGCGCATTGGATCCCTCATCAAGACTGGTGATCTAATCTGCCTATCAGGTGATCTTGGAGCTGGAAAAACGACCTTCGTCCAGGGTGTCGCGCAGGGCTGGGGGTCGCTGGATATGGTGTCCAGCCCGACTTTCGTGCTTGTGAACCAATACCGGCGGGCCGACGGCTGCCTGCTGCATCACCTGGATGCTTACCGCATCGAGTCTGCATTGGAAGCAGAAGATCTTGATCTTGAGCAATTGCTCCTGACCGGCGTATTGATCGTGGAATGGGCTGAACGAATCCAATCCGCGCTGCCGCCTGAGAATTTGCATATTGATCTCGGCTGGGTAGCAGATGAACAGAGAAGCCTGATCTTCACACCAAATGGCATGCGTTACAAGACGTTGCTTGAGGAATTCCGAAGGCTTACTTTTGGAGGATAAACATGCTGCTGGCGATTGATACGTCCACGCAGACGATGGGTATTGCGCTTTATAATGAGCCAACGGTCGTTGGCGAAATGATGTGGGTCACTGCCAGTCATCACACCGTCGAACTCGCTCCTGCTGTAGAAGATCTCCTGCGCCACTGTTCTGTTCAAGCAATGGAGTTACAGGCCATTGCCGTGGCACTAGGACCAGGTTCCTTCACCAGCCTGCGCATTGGGCTGGCGCTTGCCAAAGGGATGGCTCTCTCACTACATATCCCGGTGGTCGGAATTCCAACCTTTGATTACATGGCTGAAGCTCAGCCGCCATCCGAAAACCCCATGCTGGTACTGCTGTCTGCAGGCCGGTCGCGAATGGCCGTACAACGTTATGTGTCGAACGGAATGAAATGGCAGGCGGAGTCTGAACCGCAAGTCATGACCCCCGACGAAATTTCTTCCAGCATCGAACGCCCTACCATCATTTGCGGTGAAATGTCTGCTGCGGAGCGTCAGGTGATTGGCCGGAAATGGAAGAATGCCATTCTGTTATCTCCAGCGCTATCTCAACGGAAACCCTGCATGTTGGCGGAAATGGCCTGGAAGCGCTGGAAAAATGGCGATGTGGATGACCCTGTGGGACTGGCTCCTATCTATCTCCACATTGCCGGTGGAATTCAGGAGCAATGATCTGATCACAGGACTACCGGTCATTTTCCGGCGCATGGAAATTACCGATCTGGAGGAAGTATTAGCCCTGGATCGACTTTCTTTCAGTCTCCCATGGCCAGAAAGTTCTTTTAAGTTCGAGATTGAGAGCAACCCGGTTTCACGCTGCTGGGTGGCCGAGGTTAATCAAGCTGGCACACCGGTGATTGCTGGAATGATCGTAATCTGGCTGATCGTGGATGAAGCGCACGTCGCCACGTTTGCTGTCCATCCCGATTACCGCCGAATGAAAATAGGGCAGAAGCTTTTGGCTTTTACGCTAAAAGACGCGTACCATGCAGGAGCGGTACGCTCCTTTCTGGAAGTTCGCAGCGGCAATCAGGCAGCACGAAATCTTTATACCAGGTTCAGCTATCGCGAGGTAGGTGTCCGCCGGCACTATTACAAAGACAATGGCGAGGATGCAATCATGATGAACCTGGAAGAGATTGATCTTGCGAAATTGGAATCGTTGCAGTAGGGTAAAATTAGCGGTAAACTTGCAAATTATGGAGGGCGCGTGAACCCAACAGAGATTCTGAATGAAGTTGCTGCCCAGGTCAGGCGGTGTGAAAACTGCCAGCTTCATTTTTCGCGCAAACTTGCTGTTCCTGGTGAAGGCCCTTCCGATTCTGAACTCATGTTCATTGGTGAAGGCCCCGGTTTTAACGAAAATGAACAGGGGCGGCCCTTTGTGGGTCAGGCAGGCAAGTTTCTGGATGAATTACTTGGGGTTGCGGGCTTCCAACGGCAACAAGTTTTTATTGCCAACGTGGTAAAATGCCGTCCGCCGAGCAACCGAGACCCTCTGCCAGAGGAATTGGCGGCTTGTGCTGTATACCTAGACCGGCAGATCGAAGCCATAAATCCCCCGGTAATTGTCACCCTGGGTAGGTTCTCGATGGCAAAATACCTGCCGAGCGCCAGAATTAGTGAGGTGCATGGTAAAACGTTTTGGGTGCATGAGCGGCTGATCGTTCCGATGTTTCACCCGGCGGCTGCGCTGCACCAGCCATCACTTAAGAATTCTATAATAGAAGATTTCCGTAAGCTTCCGGATGCCATTCAAACCGCAAAAAGCTCCAGGGTAAAAATGAACGCTGATATGGCTCATACAACAGAGGTCATTGAAAAGGCAGAAGGAAAGACTGAAGATGCACCAGAACAACTATCCCTGTTTTAGCGATTAGGAGAAATATGGATTACTCCAGGCAATTGATTGATAAATTTAATAATAAAACTGCCAAAGTGGCTGTGCTTGGTATGGGGTACGTGGGGCTGCCGTTTTCCACGGTGTTTGCCAACGCCGGGTTTGATGTCACGGGTATCGATCCGGTCCAAAGCAAGATGGAAAAACTGAACCAAGGGGAGAGTTATATCATTGACGTTGCCCCTGAACTCGTCAAAAAACTGGTTAGTGATGGTAAGTTGAGGGGAACATCGGATTATTCGGTTTTGAAGGATATTGATGCGGTAGCCATCTGTGTGCCGACACCGCTACGCAATACCGGTGACCCTGATCTATCGTTCATCATTAGTGCTGCTGAGGGTATCGCTCCATATGTTCATCCGGGTATGGTCGTCGTGTTGGAATCGAGCACATACCCTGGTACAACGCGTGAACTGGTACTGCCGACGCTGACAGAAAAAAGCGGGCTTAAGGTGGGTGAGGAACTCTTTGTTGCCTTCTCACCAGAGCGCGTGGACCCCGGGCGAAAAGATTGGACAACCAAAAACACTCCCAAGGTGATTGGGGGTATGACCGAAAACTGCACCAAGGTATCTGCAGCCTGGTACAGCCAGGCGCTGGACACGGTCGTTCCGGTTTCATCGACAGAAGTCGCAGAAATGGCCAAGCTGCTCGAGAATACCTTCCGCATGATCAACATCGGGTTTGTGAATGAGCTGACGCTGATGTGCGACCGCCTGGGTGTGGATGTTTGGGAAGTGATCGATGCCGCTGCCACCAAGCCCTTTGGATTCATGCGCTTCGATCCAGGTCCGGGTCTGGGCGGTCACTGCATCCCCATCGACCCCCTGTACCTTTCATGGAAGATGCGCTCGTTGAACTACACGGCCAAGTTTATCGATCTGGCATCCGAAATCAATACCAATATGCCGCGGTACGTGGTTGGTAAAGTTCAGGATGCCCTTAACGAACATGAAAAAGCGATCAAAGGAAGCAAGGTCCTGGTTCTTGGTACAGCCTACAAACCGGATATCGACGATCTTCGCGAATCCCCTGCGATCGATGTCATCCGGCTGCTGGAGCAAAAGGGTGCAGTGATCAGTTACTACGATCCATACATTCCGGTGATCAAGGAAGACGGTTGGGAGATTAAATCCATTCCCGATATGATGGCTGGTATTAAGGAAGCCGATTGTGTGGTTATTGTCACCAATCACAAATGCTTCGATTACAGCCTGATTCTTAAGGAATCCCGGCTCATTGTGGACACACGCAATGCTTATGGTAAATTGGGCATCAAGAACGCCAAGGTAGTGAGACTCTAATGGCAAAGTACCTGGTAACCGGGGCAGCCGGATTCATTGCCCGCAAGGTGATCGAAAACCTGGCTGCTCAAGGGCATCAGATCGTTGGGGTCGATAATCTGAATGATTCCTACGATCCACGGCTCAAAGAATGGCGCTTACAGTACTTGAAAAAGGTGCCTGGTTTTACATTTATCAAGGACGATCTCTGCCGTAAAGAATTCTTTGATTCTTTATCGAGCGAACACAAGGATATTCAAGCGGTCATTCACCTGGCAGCCCGTGCGGGGGTACGGCAGGCGACGGAAATGCCCGAGGTTTACCTGCAGACCAATGCAGGCGGAACGCTGAACATTCTGGAATGGTGCCGCAAGACCGGCGTTAATAAACTGGTGATGGCTTCCACTTCGTCAATTTACGGAGCGAATCCGCCTTTACCTACGCCGGAAGACGCCGATTCCAGTCACCCGCTGCAAATCTATGCCGCCAGTAAGAAAGCGGCTGAAGTAATGGCGTATACCTATCATCATCTTTATGGATTGGATACGACTGTAGTGCGCTTCTTTACGGTATACGGGCCAGCTGGAAGACCGGATATGGTAATGTTCCGGTTCTGCAAGTGGATTGCAGAGGGCGACCCAGTGGCCATTACAGGAGATGGGTCCCAAATGCGCGGTTTCACCTACCTGGATGATATTGCTGATGGTGTATGCAAAGCGATCAGTCCATTGGGTTACGAGATCATTAACCTGGGAGGGCATGAAACGATCACCATCAATGAGCTGCTGAAGAAAATCGAAGAGCGGGTAGGAAAAAAGGCGATCGTGAATTATATACCTCGCCATCCGGCGGATGTCAACGCTAATTGGGCGGATGTATCCAAGGCAAATAGAATGCTTGGGTGGAAACCCAGGGTATCGCTGGACGAAGGGATTACTCACCTGGTCGATTGGTATAAAGAAAACCGCTCCTGGGCTCAGTATATTCTCACCCCATGAATTCTCTGATTTCCAGAGTCAAACGTTTCTTCGCTGAAGATCTGACCTTAAGCCGTGTGCTTAAAAACACCGGCTATCTTTTTAGTTCCAACACGTTTAGTCTCGGCTTAAGTTTTATTCAGAGTATTTTTGCTGCGCGCCTGCTCGGCATCGCCGCATTCGGCCTGGTGGGAATCGTGACCTCTTTTGTCAGCAACGTCAACCGGCTTTTCTCATTCCGGATGGGTGAATTCATCATTCGCTATCTCGGCAAGGAATTAACTGAAGAAAACACAGAAAAAGCTGGAGCAGTAGTCAAAGTTGCGATGCTGACTGAAGCAATTACCTCTCTATTTGCGTTTGGCTTTCTCTTCCTTGTAGCACCGCTGGGGGCGAAGTACATTGCCAAGGACATGGAAGCGCTCCCTATGATTCAATTCTTTAGCGTTTCGATCCTGGCCAGCGCGGTTTACGAAAGTTCACTGGGCGTGCTGCAGATTACCAATCATTTCCGCACCCAGGCAGCGATCAATCTGCTGCAAAGCCTGCTGACTGCAGTGATCATTGTAGCTGCGTTCTTCCTAAATGGATCAATTTATACTATCCTTGCCGCATACCTGATCGGCAAGATCATCTTGGGGATCAGCCCTGCCATCCTGGCGCAGTATCATCTGCGGCGGCATCTCCACCCGCAATGGTGGAAAGCCTCGATGCGACTGCTGCCCCCTTTTAAAGAAATGGCGCGTTATACCATCAGCACCAATCTCAGCGGTACGATCAAGATGGTCGCTAACGAGAGCGATCCATTATGGGTTGGTTTTTTCCTGGATAAAAGCGCGGTGGGTCTTTACAAACTTGCCCTATCCATCATTAATCCGCTGATGATGCCCATCACTCCGTTCATCACAACCTCCTTCCCGGAAATGGCCCGCAGTGTTGTTTCCAAGTCATGGAAGCAGCTGCGTCGCTTACTGCGCCGTATGACCATTATTTCGGCTTCCTGGACGATCTTCGTAACATTGGTCATGGCCCTCTGCGGAAGATGGCTGATTGGATTGATTTATACCGAGGAATTTGTTCCAGCTTATCCGGCTACCATGATCCTGCTGGCAGGATTCGGAATATCCAATATTTTTTTCTGGAATCGTTCTCTCCTGCTCTCATTTGGCAAGGCGAATATTCCGCTCTATGTCTTGTTCGTAGCCGCGGTTTTGAAGGTCACTCTATCATTTTGGGTTATCCCCACTTTTGGAATTAACGGGGCGGCATGGCTGCTCTCGGGTAATTTCATTCTGACGGTAGCGGTTTTGGTGATTATTGGGCTCGCATTGGTCCGCCGGAATGAAGCGCATGAAGATGTAGGAGTTCTGAAATGAGAATCGCTTACATAGCATCCTCGCAAATTCCTTCGATGAAAGCCAACAGCATCCAGGTAATGAAAGTGTGCCAGGCCCTCGTTCAGAATGGTGAAGCTGTTCATCTCTATGTGCCGGGGAGCAGTCAACACCCCTGGGTTGAACTGAAGGATCAATACGGGATCAGGGAAGAATTCCCGATCACCTGGATCCCTGCCGCGAAGAGGGGAAAACAAGTTGATTTTATCCTGCGCAGTCTCATGCGTTGTCGAAAGTCGCAATGTGAAATGATCTATACGCGTGCGATCTGGGCAGCTTGCATCGGATTATTGATGAACATGCCGGTTATTTACGAGGTTCATGATATCCCTGGCGGCAAAATTGGAAGCCGATTATTCCGAAGTTTTCTCAATTCCAGGAAAAAGAAACTGACGGTCATGATCACCAGGGTATTACAAGAAAGAATCGAAGAGCGGTTTGGAATCAAGTTCACTGATAAGGATTCTGTTGTTGCGCCAGATGGTGTGGATCTTGAGCGTTATTCAGGCTTGCCAGGCGCGATTGAATGCAGAAAGCGATTGGGTTTTAACGAAAGAATTACCGCGGTTTATACCGGAGGTTTTTACCCGGGGCGCGGGGTGGATTTACTTTTCAAACTTGCCATTGAATTCCCTCAGGTTCAGTTCATCTGGATTGGTGGAGAAAAAGATACGATTGCGTATTGGAATGACAAAATCAAAGATTCTGCGGTCACCAATATTATCCTTGCCGGATTTATTCCGAATAAAGATCTACCCTTATACCAGGGGGCTGCAGATATCCTTTTGATGCCTTTTGGTAAAAAAGTATCGGTCAGCGGGGGAGGAAATACCGCTGAGATCTGCAGTCCGATGAAAATGTTTGAATACATGGCTGCTGGAAGAGCCATTCTCAGCAGTGATCTCCCAGTTCTGCACGAGGTACTCAACGAATCCAATGCAATGTTCTACAAAGCGGAAGATTTCGAGGATTTACGCCGGCAGTTCTCCGTCCTGCTGGCAGATCAGACAAGAAGGAACGCCATTGCCAGGAAAGCAGCGCAAGATGTAACGGCATATGAATGGAAAACCCGCATGAATCACATCATGCAGGTTTTTAAGGGGTCATGACCACTGTAATTGATTGAGGAGAGGTACGTAAACCTCTCCTTTAATACTTAAGCGTGCCATTCTCCAATATCATTCCAGGCATACTCCAGGTGAGAAGCGAGCACTTTCCCTACCTTTTTGCGAACCTTTTCGAAAACCCAGGTCATTAACGCCAGTCCACCAATCTTATTCAACCTGTCGCCGATCTGTCGCGTGCGAACGTGACGGCATTGTGCATTGTACCCGCCACCTGGTGTGACAGAGAGAAAATCGTCCTGCTGACCAATCCTCACCAATTCATCGATCAAGCCTGAGATCTCTATCTTCGCCTCAGGAGGATAAGGTTTGGGACCAAACAGACTGTCAAAAATTGACATGGAGTTGACTCCTTCAAAGAGGTTATTCCATTAATTATCTCATACTATAATTAAATTTTACAACATTTCCTCAGGGGTGCTCGTTCATGCGTACGATAATCCTTTCCCCACACCTGGATGACGGAACTTACTCATGCGGCGGCTGGATCTGGGAGCTGATGCGCAAGGGTGAGGAAGTGGTCGTATGCACGTTGTTTGCGGGCAGTCCTGTTGGAATCGCCATTCCACCCTTTGCTGAACTCCTGCAGCAGACCTGGGGTTTTACTGGTGACGCTGTGACCGGGCGCCGTGCAGAAGATGAAGCTGCTTGCCGGTTTCTCGGTTGTCAATGGCACCATCTCGAATACCTGGATTGCATTTACCGGTATATCCCCAGTTTGTGTCAACCGTTAATCTACAAACTAGATGATCTTTATTCATCAATTAGCACGGAAGAATACCTTCTAGTGGAACGGATCGCATCCCGGCTGCGCAACCTGTTTCCGGAAGACAGGAAATTTCTGGTACCGCTTGCTGCAGGCGGTCATGTAGACCATCGCATCACACGTTGTGCCGCGGAGCGGCTGGGGGGAGATATTTCATATTACCTGGATTTGCCGTACGGATTGTTGAACTTTGCAGAAATATCGATGTTGCTGCCAGAAGGAGGACAGTCAGAAAAATATTTTCTTTCCGCTGGGGGATTGAAAGCCTGGCAGGAAGCCATCCAGTTATACCCTTCGCAACTGAGTTCTTTTTGGAATTCGGTGGATGAAATGAAAAACTTTATAGAAATCCATGCAGCTTCACCTCTTGGGTGCTGTTTCTGGAGAGCATAATCTTTTATAGGACGGGTGAGAAAAAAAGGATTATGCTATACTTTAAAAAAGATGGAACATTTGTATTGGTCGGCCTGGTCAAAAAAAATAAATGAGTCAAAATGGACTGGCCCTGTACTCACATTGTTGGAAGGTGCTGGGCCGGTGAAATATATATTGTCGCAGGGACTGTTCGCCGTCCTGCCATTCATTCATTCACCTGCCAGTTCTTCATGGAAGGCTTTTGCTGAAATGTTGGAAAACCCTGCGGATACCCGATCATTTGCTGCTTACCTGCGTGAGGAGAAGCTTTAATCCCTATGGAGTTTATTGGTTTCCTTGTTGTTCTTCTGGCAACAGCCGGTACCATCTTTTTCGCTTCAAAAAAGATACGCACGAAGTATCCTCCCGTCTTTCGCAAGATTCCCGCGATTGGAAAACTGCGTCGAGCCATTGGTCTTTCAGTTGAAGATGGTACGCGCATGCATGTCTCGCTTGGGAGTGCCAGTCTGACTGATCCTGCCAATGCTTCAGCTTTCGTCGGATTAACTTCCCTTCACCGCCTGGGTCAGTTAAGTTCCACCAGCGATCAACCGCCGGTATGCTCCAGCGGAAATGGCGGATTAACACTTTTGAGCAAGGAAGTATTGAAAGCAGCTTCTGTGGAAACGAATACCCGTGAGTTGTATGATCCTGATCATGGACAATTGACTGGTATTACTCCGTTTAGTTATGCGATTGGCGCTATGGATGTTCTGCGGGAACCGGGTGTTAGTGCGAATATACTGATTGGCAATTTTGGAACCGAGGCGGGATTTCTCAGCACGACTTCTGAAGCCAACACTGATTTCACTCTCGCAGCCAGTGATTCGATCACTGCTCAATCGATATTTCTGGCAACAACCAGGGATGTGTTGATCGGCGAAGAGCTTTTCGCAATTCCTGCATACCTGGCATATAATCCGATACACCTTGCCAGCCTGCGGGTGGAAGATATTCTGCGCTGGCTGGTGGGAATTGCTCTGATCGCCGGCGCGATCTTGAAATTATTGGGTATCATATGAAAATCATCAATACCATCGTAGCCATTGTCGCAGGGGTTATTGTTTTATTAGGTTATTTCATGCCCTCACCAATGATCCAATCCTTACGCACACCGCTCCTTGATTGGGCGGTGATCTTGAGTGGTATCGCCGGGTTGATTGCCATCATTAACTTGATTTTTGGGATTCACTGGAAACGGGTGAAGGATAACGGGGGATCGAAGGGTTTCAGTATTGTTTTGCTGGTTGCTTTTATCTTGACGCTGATTGTTGGAATTTTTCTCGGCCCTTCAAATTCAGGTTTTCAAAAGCTGGTTACTGCTGTGCAGGTTCCGATTGAGTCCAGTTTAATGGCAGTCCTGGCAATCACGTTGGCATTTTCCAGCATTAAGATGCTGCAAAGACAGAGAAATTGGATGGGTTTTATTTTCTTTCTTAGTGTTGTCGTGTTTTTGATCATCAATAGCGGAGTGTTAGCCTTTACGGCAGATATTCCGGTTATCAGCAATCTGTTATCAGGGTTCCACCAGGTGCCTGTTGCCGGGGCGAGGGGTATCCTGCTCGGCATTGCTCTTGGCAGTCTCGCCACGGGTATCAGGGTTTTGATCGGGTCTGACCGCCCCTATAACGGATGACTATGGCTGATATTATTTGTCCCATATGCAACCGGGTAAACGAATCCAGCGCTGAACGCTGCTGGTATTGCCAGGCGATTCTAATTAAGGACCAACCAACCGGAACAGGAAATGATCCTGAAAATGATAAAGAAAAAAATCAAATTGGATCCTCTCAGTATTCCGAACAGGCTCCTGCCAGTGGGAACAACGAAGAAATCCCCGATTGGCTCGCCCGAATCAGACAGTTGGAAAAGGAAGAGCATGAGCCACCTGCAGGGGTGAATCCTTTTCAGAATGGAGAACTCCCCAAGGAAGAGAGTCCAGATTGGTTGAATGATTTCAGATTCGAGGAAGATTCCAGTTTGGAGTCGACCCGGCAGCAGCCAGAGAAAGGAACTTCAACAGGAAATGAGGAAGGGTTTTTCTCAAAAGACAACTTGCCAGAACCACATCCCTCAGAAAAAATAGAGGAAGCTGATGCCTTTGATTCTTTGCTTGCAGAACTTGGGATCGGCGCAGCAAGTTCAATCGAGGAAGATTCGACCTCAGAATCAATTGATGAAACACCTGCTGTCGCGAATGAGCAGGTGGAATCTGATTATCTCGAAAGACTTGGTTTTGAAGAGCATCAGAACCAGGAAGATACATCCCCGCAATCGATATCCGGTTCAGAGTTTCCCGAAAAAGTCAGTGACTCTTCTGAAGAATCTGATGAAGTCCTGGAATTTCCCTGGGAAGAGGAGAAAGTCACTCCTTCCATGGAAGTTCCGCAGCCAGTAGAAGAACCGCAGCCTGAGATCGAGTCCGAACAGACCTTCCAGGCAGAGTCAAAATTTGAACCTGTCGAGGAACCTGACCTAAACTATCAAGCCGACCTTGAGCTTGAACCTGAACCTGAACCTGAACCAACCTCTCCATTAGAACCAGAAATTGAACCTGCCGGGGTCCCAGAATCTACGCCTGAACCTGATCTGCCTGCCTGGATGAAATCCGCCGGGGATGATGATCTGCACGGTGATCTGCCAACTCTGGATAGCAGCGGAATCATTCCACCCATCAATGGGACACCAACCCCCGTTTCGTTCGACGATGACGATTTACCGGAATGGTTGTCCCTGGACCAGCCAGAAGAGAAGAAAAAAACTGGCAAACCAAAAACTGAAACCGCACCGGGTATAGAACAGGATGCGGGCAAACTGGAAAGGGCACACCTGCCTGCCTGGCTGCATGCCATCCGGCCCGTCGAGGCGGTAACTCCCTTGCAGCCGGTTGCCAAATCATCCGGGGAAGAAGAAACACCTGCAGAAAAAGGAATTTTGGCGGGAATCGAAGGTGTACTACGTTCAACCGATCTATCCAATCAGATCAAGAAACCGCCTGTTTACTCAGCAGGCATCGAGATAAGCGAACGCCAACGACAGAATGTGATGCTTTTCAGATCTTTACTTGAAGGCGGAACACCTTATGAAACGATAGGGGCCTCTCCGAAGGTTCCAGTAAAATCAAACGTTGTCTTGAGAATTGTAGTAACGTTAGCTTTATTAGCAGCAGTCCTGCTGCCTCTTTTCTCTTATACGTCTATTGGAATCACTCCGGTATTATATCCGGCTGAGGTGGTCAACACTTTTGGCGCGGTACAAACCATGCAATCAGGAAAACCAGTCCTGCTGGCGGCACATTTTGAAGCTGGTCTGGCAGGTGAAATGGAATGGACTTCCAGAGCGGTCATTGAACATCTCATGATGCGTAACATTCCCATGACCGTGATCTCAACCAACACCATTGGTTACGCCGTATTGGAAGAAGAGGTGCGTGACATCAGTCTGACTGAGACAGCTTATGCAGTCGATGAACAGGTTGTCAATTTAGGCTATCTTCCCGGCGGCACGCTGGGGATTCTCTCATTAACACAGAATCTGCACGAGGCACTACCCTATACCACCAGCGTTCAACCGGCTTGGAACCAACCAGTTTTGCAGGGTATCAATAATTTATCAGACTTTGGAGCGGTAATCGTTTTTACAGATAACGCCGATATCGTCAAGACCTGGGTAGAACAGGTTGGGACTTCAAGCAATACTCCGCCAATTCTGGCTGTCGTAAGCGCACAGGCTGCCCCGATGACGCAGCCTTATTATGACAGCGGGCAGATCAAGGGATTCGTGGCAGGCATGAATGGAAGCCAGGCATATGAACAGATCTTACAAAAGCCGTTTAGCTCAAGCCTTGTATTTGGATCATTCCAATTGACACTTTTGGCAACAGCACTGATCGTTTTCCTTGGTGGAGCAGCAAGTCTTGTTCTTTCCTCCGGTACGGGGACGAAGAAAGTGGGAGGAAGGTAACGCATGAATACGGAATTAATCTGGACCTTTGTCAGCTTTATTCTTACGTTACTGGTTTTCAGTTACCTATTGGGCGACAACCCAGTCTTTAGATTCGTCTCGGCCTTATTTGTTGGGATTACTGCCGGGTATTTTGCGGTTGTCATCCTCTATCAGGTTGTCCTCGCACGGCTGGTCGCTCCTCTGCTGCAGGGATCGTTTGTTTCTCTTGTTCCCCTGGTGCTATCCGGATTATTATTGCTGAAATTATCACCCAAGCTTTCCCGAGCCGGGGATATTCCCATGGCCCTCTTGGTAGGAGTTGGCGCAGCAGTAGCGATTGGCGGTGCTGTACTTGGCACTCTCTTTGGACAGATCGAAGGAGCGATCAGTTATTTTGGAGTGCAGCCAGATGGGACACCCACTACGGTATACAGGGTGGTGGAAGGGATCTTCTTCCTCATTGGTACTCTGGCTGCACTGGCGTATTTTCAATTTGGTGCACGAGGAAAGAAGCAAGGCGAACAGAAACAGCCAGTCCTGGTAAGGATATTCGCCTGGATTGGGAGAATTTTCATCGCGATTACCCTGGGTGCGGTGTTTGCCGGGGTGCTTACCGCTGGAATGACAGCGTTGATCGAACGCTCTGATTTCCTTATTCGTACCGTTTTCACCTTGATTAAATAAGGACTTATGTCGACAGACACTTTTGAAGCAAACTCAGTACTTGGGATCGATATCGGTTCGATCAATACCCGCGCGCTTTTGTTCGACGTGGTTGAGAACAGTTATCATTTTATTGCGTCAGGAGCAGCTCCTTCCACGCACACAGAACCGTATTTCGATATAGGCCAGGGTGTTTTCGATTCAATCACACGCCTGCAGGAATCTACCGGACGGATGTTGCTGGATAACGAGGGTAACTTGTTGATCCCTTCACGTGTCGGAGGCGAGGGTGTGGACAGGTTTGTGGTCACTGTTTCCTGCACCACGTTCTTGAAGATCGTCACCTTTGGTTTGCTGAACGATGTTTCCCTTGATTCTGTTAACAAACTGGCATATTCGATACATGGAAAAGTAGTGGAAAGTATTGGAATCAATGACCGGCGGCCTTTGCATGCCCAATTAGATGCGGTACTGGCCGCCAATCCCGATCTTATCCTTTTTGCCGGTGGGACAGAAGGCGGCGCAAGCCGTTCCATATTACGCATGTCCAGCCTCATCGCAAACATCCTGGAGATCCTTCCTGCACCTCAACGGCCAAGGATCCTTTATTGTGGCAATTCCAAGCTTGGCAAACGATTGAGCGATGGTTTTTCACGGCTCACACAGGTGAAGTTAACGCGCAATATCCATCCAACTATTGATGATGAAGTGCTCGAACCAGCTCTGAAAGACCTGGACGAGATGGTCATGGATATGCAGCAGGCGAAACTTGGCGGCCTCGACCGAATGGCTCCTCTTTGCAGTACCCCGCCCATTCTTTCCAGCCAGGGTTTTCACAACGTGGTCCGGTTCCTGGGAAAACAATACGATCCTGCCAAAGGTGTGTTTGCTGTAGATATCGGCGGAACACATTCGGTGGCCGCTTACGCAAATCACGACGTCTCCAATTTGCATACCTTCAGTTATGGTCTGGGCAGCGGAATTTCATCCATTGCAGACAAAACCAGTATCAAGGACCTGATGATGTGGCTGGATGGGTCACGTTCTGAAGAAGAGGTAATGGATTACCTCTGGCAGCGGTCTCTCTATCCAAATTCGATTGCAACCAATAAGACTGACCTTGATCTGGAATTGGCTGCCACCCGTCATATACTGCGGTTGATCATGCGTGATCTGGAGCTGCGCAATGCACTACCCACCAACCGCTTCGAGCCAATTCTCATCAGCGGATCCGCACTCAATCGAACTGTCACTCCACTACAGTCACTGCTGGTCATCCTGGACGGGATTCAGCCGTTGGGAATTTGCCCAATGATTCTCGATAAACATGGGATGCTTGGAATATTAGGTGCTGCAGGCAGGCTTGATCCGCTGCTGCCGGTTCAGGTTCTTGAATCGACTGCTTTTACCAACCTGGCAACGGTCATTAACGCGGTCAGCAATGCCAAGCCAGGCAGCGCAATCATGCAGGCACGCCTGGTTTATGCCAACGGTAGTTACCTCGATGCAGAAATTAAACAGGGATCCATTCTTTCACTGCCGCTTGCTTCGGGTGAGACTGGTGAACTACAACTCAAAATGCTACGGCGTACGGTAATCGAAGATGTAAATATTTCTAATGAACCAATTCTGGTAAGAGGTGGAGTTTGCGGGGTGGTCATCGATGCCCGCGGCCGCCCTCTCCAACTGCCGGAGCAGGCAGAAAAACGGCGCGAACTCTTTCATAATTGGGAATTCATGCTTGGTGGCAAATAATGGTACATTTATTGCAACGTAGAAGCCAGGAGTAAGCAATGCACGCGCAAATGACGCACGTACACCCGCTGGTTTTTATCCGCCGGAACCGAGTTCTTCCTGTCCCGGGGGTGGTAACTGTTCGAACAGGGCAGAAGGTAACCCCCTCAGATGTTATCGCGGAAGTCGAAATCCCGACCCGGCATTACCTGGTGGATGTTTACCGATCATTGGGCATGAAAACCCCGGCTGAAGCGGAAAGGTTGATCGAGCGCAAACCGGGCGATCTTTTACAAAAAAATGACATCATCGCTGAAACTGGTGGGATGTTCTCACGGGTGATTCGCACTCCCGGCCCTGGAAAGATCGTCTCCATCAGTGGCGGCAGAGTGTTGATTGAGTCAGATAGCCGGAAAATCTTCAAAACTGCAGGAATGTCCGGCATGGTGACTGAGATTATCGGGGAACGCGGAGCGATCGTTGAAACCAGCGGCACACTAATCCAGGGCGTTTGGGGAAACATGCAAACAGGATCGGGCGGGCTCGTGATCCAACAGGAGTATGTGGATGGCGAACTATTGCCTTCAGCTATTGGATTGAACGTCCGGCGAGCAGTATTGGCGGCAGGTTTCTGTAAATCGCCTGAAGTATTGCAGGCCGCAGCGGTTGCTGAAGTCAGCGGCATCATTCTGGGAACGATTTCGTCTTCGATAATTCCAGTTGCAGAAGCTCAGCCCTACCCGATCATTGTTCTAGGCGGTTTTGGCAAGTTTGGGCTGGATCCATTATCGAAGAAGGTTTTGGTCTCCAGTTCAGGTCGTGAAGTAGCCATAAACGCTGTAAAATGGGATAGAGTAACCGGCGAGCGTCCTGAGATCATCATTTCGTTGCCGTCAGACGGTGAACCATATCCGGTTGAGCTGGAGTATGAAGCCGGGCAAATTGTGAGGGTACATGCCAGCGAGCATTTGGGAAAAGTGGGAACTGTGCAAAAGATCATTCCTGGATTATCCAGGCTTCCCAATGGTTTGCGCGCAAGTGCAGCTGCTGTAAAATTTGAGAGTGGAGAGATGAGTGTGGTACCTCTGGCAAATCTTGACGTACTGCACATGACAAGTGAATTTCTCGGCACAACCGATGAAGGAGGATAACCATGGCACTGAATAATTTTGATGACGATCAATTTGATCCCGGCGGTTTTCCAGAAGAAACCCCGCCACCTGAACCAGAAAGAAAATCGGGAAGCCGTACTTTCCTGATTGTAATCACTGTTCTGGGCGTGATATTCCTGATTGCTTTGCTTCTATTGCTATTGGTGGCGCCAAAATACCTGGCCAATCAACGGGCTCAACAGCAGGAACAGGCTGCAATTATCAACGCAGCCAATACTGCCACTGCATTGGCTGCAACATCAATGGCGAATCAGCAGCTGACGCAATCCGCTCAGACTGCCATTGCACGCACTCCAACGGCTGGACCTACCAAAACGCCTGTGGTGGTCATTGCTGCCAATACACCGGCTGCAGGAGGTTCGGGTTTAACCGCATCGGAGCTGGCTACCGTCGCGGCCCTGCAAACACAGATGGCAGCGAGCGGTGCAGCAGCTACAGCCACGGCAACTGCGCTGCCTAATTCGGGGTTTGCTGACGAATTTGGTCTGCCAATGATGGCTGGCCTTGCTCTCGTGTTGGTTCTGGTGATCATTCTCAGCCGAAAACTTAGATTATCCTCCCGGTAATGCTGGCTTAAAAAAAGTCCGGGGTCGATTTTACGACCCCGGATACTTTATTTAACCTGACGATCACGAAACACTTTCTGCAATTGATTTTCCGTATTTCAATAATTCCTTTACCATTTCAGCGGATCGGCCTTCAGCGTACACTCTCAGGACTGGTTCGGTGCCGGAAGGACGAATCAGCAGCCAGGAATCATCGGCAAAGATATATTTAACACCGTCCATGGCGCTGACCTCAGACAGCTTCTCACCACCCAGAGACTGCGGGGGCTGATGTACCAGGTTTTCCACCATTTTGTCTTTTGACACGGGATATTTCAACCGCAAGTCAACACGGTCGTAGAACACCGGCCCAACTTCCTGCTGTAGGTCATCGACCATTTCGTAGAGGGTTGTTTTTGATTCGGCGACCATCTCGATGATCAGCAGTCCCATCAAGACACCATCGCCTTCAGGTATATGCCCACTGAATCCGATTCCGCCGGATTCCTCGCCGCCGATGAGCACCTGCTCTTTCATCATGTAGTCAGCAATGTGATTGAAACCAACGGGAGTCTCGTGAACGGTTAATCCATATTTCCTTGCCAGGCGGTCGATCATGCGGGTGGTGGAGACTGTGCGCACCACTGAACCGGTCAATCCGCGTTTTTGTACGAGGTAACGCAGTGCCAGAGACATGATCTTGTGCGGATCGACAAAATTACCGCGTTCATCCATGGCACCGATGCGGTCTGCGTCGCCATCAGTTGCAATTCCGAAGCTGCCCATTCCTGCACCGATCGCACCAGCGAGTGCACCCAGATAACGGCCGATAGGTTCGGGGTGTACACCGCCGAAGCCGGGATTCATCTCTCCGCGAATTTCGGTGATTTCACAACCGGTACCCTGCAAAAAGCCTTTGATCACTCCCCGCCCGGAACCGTACATGGAGTCGATAACGAAGCGCTGGGGGTTTTCAGCGATGATATCGGTGTTGATCAACGTCCGCAGATGATCGTAATAGGCTGGAATGGGGTTGAAGCGCTGGATCAATTTCAATTCGCGGGCTTGCTCAAGATCCATCAGATTTGGACCGCGGCCTTGCTGCTCATTGTCGTTTAGATACACTTCCACGCGGCGGCACTGCTCAGGCAGGGCTGATCCGCCGCAGGCAGATTTAAGCTTGACGCCGTTGTAGCGTGGAGCATTGTGCGATGCGGTGATCATCACACCTGCAATGGCGTTCAGATTGCGCACGGCGTGTGAAATGACTGGTGTGGGGGCGTCAGCCTGAGAGAGGTAAACTGAGAAACCGTTGGCTGCCAGTACTCGAGCCACTTCGATGGCGTAGCGGTCGGAAAGGAATCGGGTATCGTAACCAATCACCATCTTCTTGGGATCCGGCCTGGTCTCCAGCGGAGTATCGTTCACCCAATCGGCTGATGCCACAGCGTCTGCTATCGCCTGAGAGACAAGGCGTAGATTGGTGAAGGTAAAGGTATCAGACATTACTGCACGCCAACCATCGGTTCCAAAATGAATCGTCATATTTCTTCTCCAAACAGTATTGTGGGGGTAATTACCAATCAGGTGCAGGGGTTGCGGTCAAGAGCAAATTTCTCAGCATCCAACCTTCCCTGCCGTCTTCCAATAAAATATGTACCCAATAGGCACCATCGACCACCTGCACTTCCGGAAGAACCTGTACCGGCTGGTCATTGGGTACGCTCGCCAGTATAGCAGCGTTATATCCCGGTTCCATGCGCACGTTGACACCATTGTATGTTGGGCTGTAGATTTTTGCCCAAACGGGTGTGGGTTTTGGGGTAATGGTCACCGTAGGAGTACGGGTTGGCGGGATGGTGTTGGTAGGGATTGGGGTTTCCTGTGATACGGAGGGAGCTGCGGTTGGCACTTCAATTGTGAGCGTCGGAGTAGCTGTTTGGGGATCCGTGCTGATCACTGCCGCAGCTGTGCGAGTGATGAAAGGTTCCACCTGTTTTTGTAATGCAGAGCCGAGAGCGCTGGATACCACAAGGGTATACAAGGCTCCCCCCAGGATGATTGCAGTCAAAAGGTATCCGAAGAAGGTAAACGGTCTCAACTTAAGGATTCCCAGGACGATCGTTCCGATCAGGATTACCCAGGCGATAAATACCGCAGCGACTTTCAATCCTTCAGGGAAGAGCCCATTAATACCGCTGGTGAGGCCAAATCCAGCGATGGCGATGGGGGTGTAAATTTCATATGCGAGGGGAACGCTCGCCACAAGGGAGCGCTGTTTGGGCATACGCACGGTGAGGTATATGGCCAAGGCAGCACCAATGGTCAGCAGCAGGAAATCGGGGATTGAAAAAGAAGTAAAGTATCGTGCCTGGGTAAGCGGCAGGTTGTTGAATAACTTGGATATCCATCCACCCAGCGCACCGCTGCCAAATACAAAAGCCGCACTGATCAGCAGACTGCCGATCGAACGCAGGAAGAAGGATAACGAGCCAATCGCTGCGGAAAAACCAAGTCCGACCACCGGTACCATGAACGGTGCCAGGAGTGCACCGAGGATATATATGGCAGGGCTATCGAGCAGGATGGCGAGGGCGATTACCAGACCAGCGGTAAGAGAAAAAATGAAAAATTCCACACCGGGAACCAGGCGTCGAGCAATTTCACCTACATAAAGGGTGCGTTCAGTTCTTCCGGAGGGAATGAGAAGCTTGCGCCTTCTCCGCCGTCTTGATTCGTCAATGCGGCTGCGCGGTTCAGAAGGGGAGGAATCCTGGAGATAATCGCTCATTGGCGCAGGGTTGCTTTCAATCGATCTGGAATGAGGAACAGGTCAAATGCGGAAAGGATATCCGGTACGAGAATATCGGAACTCAACATGGATTCGACCGCAGTACCTTCATGGGAGAGCACGCAGATTCCCACCCCGGCACCTTTCAGCATCAGCCGGTCGTTCGTCCCTTGTCCGATTGCGGCCACGCCGGAACTGCCGAGCTTCTGCACGTATTCGACCTTCTGTTCGGCTTCTCCGTTAGGTGTAATGTGTTCGACTGAGGTGAGGATGTCTTCCAACTCTTTTTCAATTTCTGAGAGTTTGTCGAGCGTGTCGGCGCTGATCAGGTGGATTTCTACCTGCTTGCTTAATTTCGTGAGGGCATCCTTGGCACCAGGTATGAGGATTCCATCGCGTGTGAGTGTGCCGTTCACATCGCAAACCAGGTGGTTGATCTCGATAATGCCTCGTCCCGGAATCGTACAGGAAATCATAGACTAATTATAATACAGTCAACAAATCGACAAATCAGGTAAAATACCCCTATGACATCTTCCTTTTCCCACCGTTATCTCACTCTGGCCATGACCGCGGTCTTACTGTTGGCGTCGCTCACTGGTTGTAAACCTGTTTCAGATACCCCGCAACCTACCGTTACCATAGAAGCGCCCACCGCTGCGGTCACAGTTGAACCAACAGTTGCTGCACAGAGAATCATTCTGGCTGACCCGAATGGGATCGTCAGCCCCGAAATTGTCACTTATTTATCGGATACTGCAACAGAAAATGGATTGGTTTTAGAGACCACTGCGGTTGTCGATCCAACAGCGTTAGGAGAGGAGACACGAGTTATCGTGTTCCTCTCGCAGCCTGATAACCTTCAAGAAATTTCTGCGTCGCTGCCGCAGACTCAGATCATTGCTGCGGGAAATATGGATCCTGCCGGGATGAGCAACCTTTCTATTATCAAGTCACAGGCGCAAGACCTGGCATTCATGAGCGGTTATCTGACGGCTCTCATCGCGGAAGATTGGCGTTCGAGCGGACTCATTCCAAACGACACAAGTCTTGGAACGAGCTACAAAGATGCGTTTGAGAATGGTGCACGCTATATCTGCGGTTTGTGCGTTCCTTATTGGTCCCCGTATTATTACTTCCCGTTGGTCATTGAAGCATCCGCGATCTCTGGAGCTGATGCCTGGATCTCTCAAATGAACCTGCTGGCGGAAAATTACGTGTATACCGTTTTTGTTGATCCTGCGGTTGCGCTTCCTGAGGTGATCGATGCGCTGACTACCTCTCAATATACTCTTGTCGGTAACGTTGGTACCGCGTCACCTGAAGCGTTTACCGCGTTGCTCGATTATGATTTACTGCCTGGTTTGAAAACGCTGCTGCCGCCGGCTCTGGCAGGTACGGGCGGGCAAACCACAAATGCTTCAATTAAAATCACTGCGTACGCAAGCGATGGACTGGTGACTCCGGCAAAGATAGATGCCTTTAATAAAGTTGCAACAGACCTGGCTGCTGGATGGATCAGCCCGTTGAGTGTTCCATAATCATTGGTGCAGCCGAAATTGATAATTTGTGCGATCTTTCAAACGTAAATCAGGAGCACATTATTGTGCTCCTGATTTTTATTTCCTTTTTGTTCCCATGAACTCAGGGGATGAAACGCTGCCGGGAGAATTGATAGCCTCGCGTTTGAACACCTTACCGATGGTCATGAAGAGGATTTTGAGATCAAGAAGGAATGACCAGTTATCCACGTACCATACATCGAACCGAAATTTTTCTTCCCAGGAGATGGCGTTGCGACCGTTGACCTGTGCCCAACCGGTGATCCCCGGGAGTACTTCATGGCGGCGTGCCTGTTCAGGGGAATAGCGCTCAAGGTAAGCGATCAGCAGCGGACGCGGCCCCACCAGGCTCATCTCTCCCTTGAGAACATTGATCAGTTCCGGAAGTTCATCCAAACTGGTAGAGCGCATGAATTTTCCCAGCCGGGTTAGGCGGTCCGCGTCGGGCAGGGGTGCACCACTGGCATCGAAGGCATCCTTCATTGTGCGGAATTTGAAAAGCTTGAAGATTCTGCTTTCCTTGCCAGGTCGATTCTGGGCAAAGATCACCGGCCAGCCGAGTTTGATCCATACCAGTACAGCAAGGATCAGCATCAATGGACTGAGCAGGATCAGTAGGAGAGCACTGACAAGAAGATCAAAGATTCTCTTGGAGAGAGGTGTTGAGAGCATAAAAAGTCCATGGCTTTTGGTAATGATTCTTTTGAATCTTGATAGAAGACTATAATTTACAAAAAAACAATAAGGATTCATTAATGAAATTTTTGCGAAAAGCTCCACTTTCACCGTTTATTTTAACACTCTATGCGGTTTTGAGTTTGTGGGTGGTTAATTTTGATCAGATCCCCTTCTTTAGTATTTGGCGGGTACTGATCCAGGTGCTGGCCATTGCTCTGGCTGTCCTTCTTTTTTTTCGCCTGGTACTGAGGGATTGGGTCAAGGCTGGATTGATGACCAGTCTGGTAATGCTGCTGTTCTTCGTATACGGGCATATTTATAACCTTGTCATCGAAAAAGAAATTGCGGGATTCGTAATCGGACGACACCGTTATCTGCTCGTTGCGGCGGGGATCATTGCTTTTTTTGGTTTTCTGCTCATTGTGAGACTTAGAAAGAAAAAAGGTGAGATCAATCTGTGGGTCAATGGGTTCATGCTTTTATTGCTGGCGTTTACCAGTATCCAAACAGGTATCAGCTTATTTCAACTTAAGAGTGGAAGCCAGTATGTAAAACGCACGGATGATATCCAATTTTCTGGCCAAACAACGAACGCAAATGTGGGGGATGTGTACTATATCGTGTTGGATAGTTATGCTCGAGAGGATCTGCTGAAAGACGAATTTGGGTTTGATAATTCGGAATTCATCAGTAAATTAACTGAAATGGGATTTAAAATCCCCTCTTGTACATTGAGCAACTACGATGGGACCGAATATTCAATGGCAAGTACCTTGAATATGAATTACCTTGACCAGATGGATATTCCATTGACAACCGAGCAAAATACCGCTGCAATATATGGGGCTATCAAATCCAGTGAGGTACGGCAGCGGTTCGAGAACCTGGGTTATCAATTTGTCACCTTTAAGACCTTATATCCTTTCCTGGATATTGAGGATTCCGATTATTATTACGATTACGAACAGTATCAGTCGTTTTATAACAAAATCGAATCGATAAATTTTCAAGATCTCTTCT